>Ga0316204_10006739_pt1 | contig 17390 bp, 16 predicted proteins | sample 6monrhotite_MG_2_FD_205661 | JGI IMG/M metagenome (GOLD analysis project Ga0316204, IMG submission 205661) | Microbial mat bacterial communities from mineral coupon in-situ incubated in ocean water Damariscotta River, Maine, United States -... | ecosystem: Environmental > Aquatic > Marine >... | reverse complement strand
AGCATACCGACCGATGAGGCCTATTACACACATCTCAGCTATGTCGATTTAGGCAAAGTAAATCCAGCCCTCATGGGCCGTCAAGATGCCGTGACGCACTATGTCAACAATCTAACAGACCTTCCCCTACATCAACTGCAAGGCCTGACCTTCTCCTTACGCCGCGAGATTCCGCTCAACGACGTTTTGAGTCTGCGTATTAGCGGCGGTCTATTCCACTGGAATGCCCGTTACCAACTAAAAAACGAGATTAAACCACTGGCACGCGAAGATTCTGGCTTATCTCACACATTAGGCCTTGGGTTAAACCTGATAGTAGCCGATAACTACTCTGTCCAGCTCGGGTGGGATGCTTATTCAACCCAAAACGAAACAGTTGATGTGATGAGTCTTGGGCTTCAGTGGTTTGTTGGAGGACGTCCGCAAACTAAAACAACGGATTAATAAACTAGCGATAAACAATGACAAATAAGCAGGAACTCACGCCCGCCATTATTGATTTAGAAGCCTCCGGCTTTGGTCGTAGAAGTTACCCAATAGAAATAGGTATCGCATTAGCTTCAGGTCAAACCCACTGCTTTCTCATAAAACCTCACGCGCTTTGGACATATTGGGACAATAACGCTGAAAGAGTCCACGGCATTAGTCGTGAAATATTAGACTCACGCGGACGTGAAATTATCGAGATAGCCACTAGCCTGAATGAGCTGCTCTATGGACAAACAATTTATAGCGATGGCTGGGGAATGGATATGAGCTGGCTGGGCAAGCTCTACGAGCTAGCAGGTATAGCACAGCAATTCCGGCTAGCCCAGCTTCAAGCACTATTCCAGCCTCAACAATACGAGCGCTGGCATGACACCTACAAACAGCTGCAAAACGATCTCAAGCTCAAACGCCACCGCGCCAGTGCTGATGCTTTATTGATCCAACAAACCTTTATTCACACCAGAGAACAGTTTGACACTAAAATTAAAGTGGCTCGATAAAATCCACCATTAACTGCGGGCTCCGACGGCCCTTGTATTCATTAATGTCCAACTTAAACGCTACCCGTACCTGAGTTGTGGTCTCGGGCCATGCTTCATCGCTGGTATTAAATGCAATCGCATCAATACTCTGGCTGCCATCAAGCGTCTGTAATACCAACTTGAGATGACGTTCACCCACGATGCGTTTGTTGAGAACAGTAAACTCACCATCAAAGGTCGGCTCAGGAAACCCCTGTCCCCAAGGCCCACCCGCTTTTAGCTGCTCGGCGACTTCAATACTTAAGGCGTTAGAAGGCAGCTCACCATCACTCCACACCACCCCTCGCAAATCCTCCAGCGAAAGGTGACGACAAACTTCAACATCGAATGCTGTTTGAAACTCCGCTAAACGATCACGTTTAATGCTCAATCCGGCGGCCATGGCATGGCCACCAAACTTGGTAATCAAACCTGGGTTAGCCGTCGCCACCGCATCCAAACCGTCACGAATGTGGAAACCTGGCACTGATCGCGCCGAGCCTTTTATCTCATCGTCATTCGCCGCGGCAAAGGCAATCACGGGTCGGTGAAATTTATCTTTAATGCGTGAGGCCAGAATGCCAATCACTCCTTGGTGCCAATCTTCTTGATAAATACACAAACCCGTTGGCATCGCTTGCTCATCATCCCACTGTATTTGTTCGAGATTAAGCATGGCCTGGGCCTGCATTTCCTGCTCGATCGAACGTCGCTCGCGGTTCAGTCGATCTAGCTCACGAGCCGCGATCAGAGCCTCCGTCATTTGCTCAGATAATAAACAATTGATGCCGATGGACATATCTTCCAAGCGTCCCGCCGCATTCAGCCGTGGACCGACAATAAATCCCATATCGGCAGCACTGATTTGATCTTGTTTGCGTGCGCCGAGTTCTAACAAGGCACTAATTCCTGGGCAACAAACACCGCGGCGAATACGGGCCAAGCCTTGGGCGACTAGGATGCGATTAACATGATCCAATATCACCACATCAGCGACCGTTCCCAATGCCACCAAATCCAACAATGAACCCAAATTTGGTATTGTTATACCCTGCTGCTCGAACCAGCCTTGATCGCGCAAGGCCGCCCTAAGCCCCAGCATGACGTAAAAAATCACCCCGACACCGGCTAGATTTTTGCTCGGAAATAAGCACCCTGGCTGATTAGGGTTGACGACGGCATCGGCGGCCGGCAAGGTATCACCGGGTAAATGATGATCTGTCACCACGACTTGCCAACCATTAGCCTTGGCAGCATCGACGCCGTCAATGCTGGCGATACCGTTGTCCACCGTCACTATCACGTCGGGCGAAAATTGCTTGGCAACTTCAACAATTTCAGGCGTCAGACCATAGCCAAATTCAAAACGATTCGGTACGAGAAAGTCGACATTGGCAATGCCCATCATGCGTAAAGCTCGAACAGCCACCGTACTACTGGTCGCACCATCCGCATCAAAATCACCAATAATCAGCACGCGCTGACGCTGCATCATGGCCGTCACCAAAATCGCTACCGCAGCATCTAAGCCCAGCATTTGATCAACCGCCGGCAAAAACTCTAACCCCCGCTCTAACTGAGCAGCTTCGGTAATATTTCTCAGTGCGTACACCCGCGCCAATACCGCAGGCACCTCAGGCCCTAAGTTGGGAAAGGTATCGGGTATAGCACGGCGAACAATATGTTGGCTCATAACATCATCAATTTTGGCTTAAATTCAGGCTGCTGCCTAACGTAGAAAAGTAGCAATAGGTTTAGCTCGTCGCCACCAGCGACGCAATTGTTTGGCCGTCAGGCGATAACGCTCACCTTGGCCAGTTTCCAACGTCACTTGCTCGACTGTTCCTTCTTTTAGCGCCGTAATCAACGGCGCAATCCATTCTTGAGAAACAGCTTCGATAAAATCACGCCAGCGACCAATATCTTCAAACTGCACCACATCAGTCACACCATCAAGGACCACCAGATGGTCACCACCATCGACCTGCTCTAACCAATCCTCGGCACTCGCGGGCGCACTACCCGTTTCAATTGAATGATAACTGGCCAAGGCACCGGCCAAGCTCTCATTTGACCAAACACCTTGCCAAGACAGGGCCTTAGCGGCGGGTAATCGGCCCCCACCCCACAACCAAACGCTGTTAATCATTGGCAAGCCTTGGGCTTCGCGACGTTGGTTAACCCGACTAGTGTGAAACAACATTTGGGCTTCGTTTAGCAAGCGATGCCAATATAGACCATCCTCGCCCTGGGGCAGTAAGGGGTGGATATCCTGGCCAATCGTGAGACTTAATTCTGTTGTAGTTATGCGTGGCGATTGATTAATCGCTAAATACCAACGAGTTGGTTTGGGCGTCAATAACTTCACCCCATCTTCAGCAAACAATTGATTGAATTCCTGAGCCAGTTGGTTTGATTCGTCCAAAGTGACATTTAAATGACGATTTCCGAACATCACCACACGATCTCGGTCTGCTTTAAGATGCACTGGGTCAGCGCGGAAGAGGCTGGACGAAACCACATCAGCACGGCCTTCATCTAAATCAGTCAAAGCAGTCAAAGCCGCCACGGGCCAGTCTTGATCAGGCTGGCGAGTAATTTCAAACTGGTTAAACAAACTAGAAACAAAATCATAAGCGGAGACAGAGCCTTGTCCTCGCGATAGCATCAGCGCCAACTCATTCAGATCAAGATTATCCAGCGCACCCGGCGTATGCTTAACATTGTCAGGCCCCAATAGACCGGGAATTAATAAGGTAATTTTACGTGATGGCATGAAAAATAACGGCGGGATAACAACGGGCCTCTATGATAGGCTGTGCACCAATAAATTACCACTGAGCAGGCTACTATCATGACTTTATCGCGACTGTTTTTTGTCACTCTACTCAGTTTGACGTTATGGACAAACCCACTCCAAGCCGCCGAATCGTTACCCATCCACAATCAATGGGGGGGAAATTTTACCCTGACCGATCATCACGGCTTGGAAGTCAACTTAAGTGATTTTCAAAACAAAGTGATATTACTGAGCTTTGGTTATACTCACTGCCCAGACATTTGCCCTAACACATTGTTTTTATTAAGAGGCGTGCTAAGGGAGATAGACGAGAGCAGTGAAAATATACAGGTTCTTTTTATTACACTCGACCCTGAGCGAGACTACCCCGAGCGATTAAAGACCTTTGTCGAGTACTTTGATCCTACGTTTATTGCGCTGACAGGTGCCTTGGCGCAAATCCAAGCAGTAGCCAAATCCTACGGCATGAAATTTAAAAAAGAGTATTACGGGGATAAATCAGAGTTGGAATACAGCGTGGCGCACAGTAACGTGATCTATTTGCTAGATCAAAAGCAACGAGTTCGAAAGTTTTTTAAGCTCAATGCCCCCGCGAAACTTATCGCACAAGACATACAACAACTACTCAGCACGAACTCTAAATAATAAGGGGTAGGAAACATAAACATCCGTGACTCTTCCGTGATGTTTCCCACCCACTCCTGCGCCTTCCCATCATAGGAAGGTCATCTCACTCCATTGAGTGCTCTCCGAGAAGAGTTACTCCCTGCTAACCCACGCGTAAAATTTCACCCAAACCTGAGGTATCACCACTTTGAGTAGCCAATGCTTGCGCTGGCGATGCAGTAAACAAAGCGCTCAAGTTTTGGGCTATATTGCTGGCTTGTTCTGGAGAATTAATCGCACCCTCACCACGGCTTGGGGGTACAGAATTAAGCACTTCCGCAGCACGACTCAAAGTCACCGCATCAGTAGCCTGAGGTAAGGCCTGGGCTTGCTGCCCCTTGCCAGGATCGCCCCCCTGCTCAAGGCGATCAGTTCTAGATTGGGTAGTTGTTAGTGTTGATGTCAGGTTATTGTTAATTGGCGCGGCCATAATACAAGTACCTCCGGTTAAGTGACATTTTTCTGGCGATTCAGATAAACATTACCGCTAATCGCATCCATGTAGATATACGATGCAAATTAGAGGCCAGTTATAAGCATTCATGTCTCGCAATCAACAATCGCTCGGAGGTGAATATTATTTATGTATGGCAAGCAGCCACACCTAGCCATGTAAACGGGGTACTACACAAAATTCTGGGGAGAGAAGCTTTTTGCTTCAATGAGAGAATTTGCTTCTGATACCACCTTCTTCAATAACGTCTCCGCCGCCTCTTTACCAATCAAATCGCACAGCGAGATAAAAACGAGCTGAACGATAGCGGACATCGCCTCACCACTCATGGCGCGCCAGCGGTGATCGGCCGGAGAAGACATCCAGTGGCCAAACTGAGTCGATGCTTCACTCGGTAGTGCCTGATCCCCCACCTTACCGATCATAGTCACAAACAGCGTATCAAGACTCTCGGGAGAGTATTCCACCATTTTGTGAATTAAAAAATTAAAAATAACTAATTTAGGATCTTTTGCTGGCTGATTAGTTTTTCGTGTAGGCGTTACCTTTGCTGCTGTTACGGGAGGGGCAGGCACGGTGATTTTAGGTGTCAGCGTCTGAGCTTGGCGTACCTCGGGAGACTCCCTACGACGCTTCTCTAGCTGAACGCCCCTGGCCTGCATTTGGCTGACAAAAGGATTCACCGGCGCGCTAAACTGGGTCGTTGAGGCCATCCCCGCGACCTCGCGTGCCCTTTTTTCGATCATAGGCAAGGGATCGTCTGGCAAGCTATCCGGTGTTTTTAATAAACTAAAATATTCATAATAAAGCTTTTTACAGATGATGTCCGAAAGACCATATTTCTCACCGACATTGGACACATAACCAATAATGGTGTTCATATCGCTCTTCTGATAGCTTTTTTCGAGCACCCGAATCGCATCAACACGCTGCTCTGGCTCCAAGTGGGATTCAAAAACAGCCCAGGCGGCTCTTCTTCTTGTTTTATTTTCGCTCACAGCATTCATTTTAACTTCCTTAACGGCTACGCCTGCCTCTTATTCGCTGAGCAGTATGTCCTTTCAACCCATGACCATCCAGTGTACAGAGCATACGACCTGTGCACGACCTGGCACAATACCCTAAGCCAAAGTTTTCTCAAGTAATTAGGATTGCCAACGAGACTCTATCTCGCGCTTCACTGCTTGATAGTCTACTTTGCCACTCCCTAATAAGGGAATAGCGCTAGCAGTCAGCAAAGATTTAGGTATTTGTAATTCAGCATAACCTTGTTCTCGTGCCCAACTCGATAGCTGTGCACGTTTCACCTCGGTTGCTGTAGTTAGCACGACAATAAACTCCCCCTTACGCTCATCGGGAAAATTCATAGCTACGTGCTCAGCCTCCGGCCAACAGCCGGCACACATAGCCTCAACAGCCGCAAGAGAGATCATTTCGCCGCCGATTTTGGCAAAGCGCTTGGCTCGACCTTCTATCGACACAAAACCATCGGTTATCGTGACAATATCTCCGGTATCGTACCAACCACGCCCAAAAACAGAGTGAGGCGGCACCAATTCGCCGGGGTGATCTGCGAGCAAATAACCATTCATCACATTAGGGCCCTTAACATGCAAACGCTGGCCGGAATCTAAACCAGGAACGGGCTCAAATTGATATTCCATACCAGGCATTAGTCGACCTACCGTGCCCGCTCGGTAGTCCATCGGTGAATTACACGCCACCACGGGACTACACTCGGTAGCACCATAGCCCTCAAAGACCCGAATCCCAAACTTTTCTTCCCATAGTTTACGAACTTCAGGCTGTAGTTTTTCTGCGCCCGCAAAGACAAATCGAACACTATAAAAATCGTAGGGATGCGCGACTCGTCCATAACCGGCTAAAAAAGTATTCGTACCAAAAATAACAGTGGCGTTAATGTCATAGGCTACTTCAGGAATCACACGATAGTGCAGCGGCGTTGGATAATAAAAACTCTTCACACCATTTAGCACGGGTAATAGGCAACAGCCAGTTAGGCCAAAAGAATGAAACAACGGCAGTGTCGAGAGCACAACATCTTTGGAGGTAAAATCAAATCGCGCCGCAACTTGTTGAATATTAGACAACAGATTTCGGTGTGATAACACGACCCCTTTTGGTAAGCCTTCCGTGCCCGAGGTAAATAATACAACTGCCGCATCGTCAAATTTTACTTGTATAGAAACTTTCTTTTTGATTAATGCGTCAATACGACTAATAGGAAGAGTGGCTATTTTTTGCGTTAAGCCAATCTCTTTGGCTAGATCTTCTAAATAGATGATCCGCACCACACCACTCAAGGCCGCAACAGCATCATCTAACTTAGCCTTTTCGACAAATAAGCGGGCAGTTATCACCGTTTTTAATTGTCCAACCTCGGCGGCAGCAACCAAGCCAGCTCCTCCAGCGGTAAAATTCAACATCGCTGGTACACGGGCATAAGCTTGTAAGGCCCAAAAAGTCACCACGCAACTTGCCATATTAGGCAGCAAAACACCTACCCGCTCATGCGCTTGTGTACTTTGGCTTAGTTTTTCACCCAAAAGTAAGGAACGAAGAATCAAATCATTGTAGTTAAGCGGCTGACGCAAAATATCTTCAACGACAATTTGACCTCCTCCATGTGTTTGACGAGCATCTAACAAACGTTGAAATAAAGTCGTGTCATGATTTCCCGCGTCAAACACGGTTTCAATCATAATATCTGACAATAACTTGCCAGCTTGCTCTCGCCGAGCACGGCCTCGAATGGCCTCATCACACTCAAGCTGCTTAGGAGGAAAGATGGTTAACGATATTCTAGGAAACCAACGTAATCGCACTTTACCTCGCATGCGAGAGAATGGCGTGTACATCGCACCAGCAATGGCCACTGGTAATATTTGAGCATCAGCCTTGAGTGCAACGAGGCCTGGCCCTTGGTATATTTTCATCAATGCGCCAGTCACGGTAATTCTACCTTCTGGAAAAATCACCACCGCGCCGCCTTCAGACAGGCGACGAACCAGTGAACGGAGTGATAGCGGATTCACAGGGTCTAAGGCAAACATATGCACCATGCCCTTAATCAAACGCACGTACCATTGTTTATGAATTTGTGTATTGATGGCAAAGGTGAGTTCAATCGGCAAAAATGCCCACAGCAACACAGCGTCTAAAAAAGAGCTGTGATTAGCAACGACAATAACGCGCTCCCCAACTTCATCAAGGTGCTCATCGCCCTTAATTTCAACCTGGTATAGTTTGGATAAACACCAGCGAATCCATTTTTTCAGCATATCCCTCACCCTTCCCCTATTCTCATACAAATATCATTCTGTTGCAGTAGACAACAAAAAAGGCGACCTAAAAAGGCCACCTTCTTAAAAAACTCACAAGCAGACGTTTAGCCAAGCATATTAGCTAGTACCCAGGCTCACAGAACTAAAACTAGCCCCTGCTACGAGCACCTGATCTTCGAAGCTAAGACAAAACCCACGACTAAAGCCTTGACCGAATCAATCCAGAAAACTCAAAATTTCTTGTTCAATATCTTGTTTATCAATCACCGTTTTTTGGGCAATCTCTTTATCAAACAAAGCGGCGATCTGAGTGGGAACCGTAATATTCGCTTTCTTGGCGATCATTTTCAAGGCATCAACATCATGCTCAAAAGTTTCGCCAGTTAAAGCATTGGCGATAACAGGTGAGAACTTGGTCCACTCTGCGGTCGAATAGGCAATTGTCTTAATAGATTTATCTTCACGGCATGTGTCGTAGGCTTTGAAACAGGTCGCGGTGTGAGGGCACATGAGATAGCCCTCTTGATCAAACGCCTGCTTGATGTAGCCCAAGCCTTCTTCATCAGTACAAAAATCGGCCGCAAAGAGTGCCTGGAGCTTGCTTAACTCGTCCGGCGTTAATTCATAACATTTTTCGCTATCGAGCTTGTGCATCAGCTCTTTGGTACGTTCAGCACCGTACAAATCAAACAAAATACGCTCGACGTTTGACGACTTTAAAATATCCATCGCTGGTGACGTTGTGGCAATAACATTCGTATCCCTGATGTCGTAACGCCCAGTCGTAATAAACTGAGTCAGCACATTATTATTATTGGATGCGATGTGAATTTGTTTAACGGGCAAGCCCATTTTCCAGGCATAATAGCCGCCTAAGGCGTTACCAAAATTACCACTTGGGACGTTCAAGTAGACCTGTTCGCCTAATTGGATCGCCTCTTTGCGCACCAGCTCAAGGTAGCTATGAACGTGATAGATGATTTGAAAAATAATACGACCGAAATTAACTGAGTTCGCGGCAGACAGAGAGATATCATGCGCTCTCAGGGCATCGCCAAAGGCATCAGAAACCAATAACGATTTTAACGCATTTTGCGCATCGTCAAAATCACCATGAATACCGATGACTTTTAGGTTATCCGCATCTTCAGTGACCATCTGTAAACGTTGCACATCAGAGGTCCCACCATCTGGATAAAGACAGGCAACTTGGACGTTTTCACGATTCTTAAAAGTCTCCAATGCAGCGGGGCCTGTGTCACCACTGGTTGCTGCTAGAATCAGATATTTTTCACCACGCCCTTGGGCAACAGCAGATAAAACTTTGCCAAAAGGCTGTAGCGCCATATCTTTAAATGCACGTGTTGGGCCATGGTATAGCTCACTGACGTAGAGGTCGTCGTAGACTTTTTCCACCGGCACAGGATTGTTTGGATCGTCAAACTTATCGTAAAGGCTCAACGCAGCGTCAATCACTGACGCTTCGATATCCACATCAAAAGTCTGCAATATATCTTTAGCTAGGATTTTATAGCCAGAATCGATATGCGCCTTAAAAAAAGCATCATCCAATACAGGCAAGGTTTCTGGTGAATAAATGCCGCCAAATGAAGACATTGGACTAAGAATTGCCTGGGAGAAGGTGATTGATGCAGGTTTATTGCCATCATTACCCCGAGTTTCAATAAACTTCATATTAAGCCTAGTTGTCGATAATTAAATTTGCGCAAATTAAACAAAAAACTAACCCGCATTTGAGGCACCATCCGGCATATTGACGACATACCAGCAATTTAAATTCTCTGGGCTGACCGATTGGGCTTAGGGAAACGAAAGCCAATAAATAGATAAGACCTAGAAAATTGATTAAGCATCAAGCACTTCGAGACGAATGCGTGTTACTGCCCCTGAAATCGAATCTAAACCTTCAATTTTAGCAATAGCCTCATTCATCTTCGCTTCACGGATGCGGTGCGTCAAAATAATTACCGTCGCATTGGATTGATCCTGTTTAGGCTCTTTTTGCAACATTGCTTCGATACTAATATCAGCATCACCGAAAATACGAGTCACATCAGCCAATACACCAGGACGATCTTCAACCTTCATGCGCAAATAATAGGCAGTTTCGACATCGTCCATCGATAAAATAGGCAAATCAGACAGCGCATCAGGCTGAAATGCCAAATGCGGCACACGATTTTCAGGATCTGCCGTCATGGTACGAACCACATCAACAATATCAGCCACTACAGCAGACGCTGTTGGCTCAGCCCCCGCACCCGCACCGTATGACAACGTAGGACCGACCGCATCGCCCTGAACCAAAACCGCATTCATCACACCATCGACATTAGCTATCAAGCGCCGCTCAGGAATGAGCGTTGGATGAACACGTAATTCAACGCCCTTGTCCGTACGACGCGAAACACCGAGATGCTTAATCCGATACCCTAGCTCTTCTGCGTAAACCACATCTTCACGGGTTATCTGACTAATGCCTTCGGTGTAGCATTTCTCAAATTGCAGCGGAATACCAAACGCGATTGAAGCTAAAATAGTCAATTTATGTGCGGCATCAATACCTTCAACATCAAAAGTAGGATCTGCCTCGGCATAACCTAAAGCCTGCGCTTCAGCCAGTACATCAGCAAAATCACGGCCTTTGTCTCGCATTTCAGTCAGAATAAAGTTACCCGTACCATTAATGATACCCGCAAGCCATTCTATTTGATTGGCTGATAAACCTTCGCGTACGGCTTTTATAATGGGTATGCCGCCAGCAACAGCTGCCTCAAAAGCCACCATAACGCCTTTTTCTTGGGCCGCAGAAAATATTTCATTACCGTGCTTAGCGATTAATGCTTTATTCGCTGTAACCACGTGTTTGCCGTTACTTATCGCCCGCATCACAAGCTCTAAGGCCTGATCTGTACCTCCAATCAACTCGACAACAACATCCACATCTTCACGGTTAACGACCACCATAGGATCAGTCGTTAACTCTATGCCCGAAGTATCAAAAGAGCGCTGCTTGTTAATGTCTCTCGCCGTTGCAGTAACCACTTCGATTCCACGGCCAGCACGACGCTGGATTTCTTCCGCGTTACGACGTAACACACTCACGGTACCACCACCGACGGTACCCAAGCCCAGCAGTCCAATTTTGACTGGATTCAAGATCTTACTCCTAACTTTCTGTTTTATATTTAATTTCTTAACATAAACTAGCTCTTATTCAGGGCTAATTTCTTTCTCTAAATTTTCTTTATCGTGGCGAATCATGTCACGAATTCCCCGAATCGCTTGACGCGTACGATGCTCATTTTCTATCAAACCAAACCGGACAAAACCATCACCATATTCACCAAACCCCACGCCGGGTGACACCGCCACTTTAGCTTCTTTGATTAATTTTTTACAAAACTCCAGAGAACCCATGTGGGTATACTGTTCAGGAATGGGTGCCCAAACAAACATCGTCGCTTTTGGAGGCTCTACTGCCCAACCAACGGAGTTCAATCCAGTACATAAGACATCACGACGACTCTGATACATATCGCAAATTTCTTGCACGCACTCTTGCGGGCCTTCCAAGGCAGTAATGGCTGCTACCTGGATTGGAGTAAACATACCGTAATCTAAATATGATTTCATACGCGCAAGGGCTGCGACCAAAGTAGGATTACCAACCATAAACCCAACACGCCAACCAGGCATGTTGTAACTCTTTGACAAGGTGAAAAATTCTACTGCTACGTCTTTAGCACCAGACACTTCCATTATTGAAGGCGCTTTGTAACCATCGAAAACGATATCTGCATAAGCCAGGTCATGGATTACCCAAATTTTGTGCTCTTTTGCGATGGCGACAACCTTCTCAAAAAACTCCAAGTCAACACACTGAGATGTAGGGTTTCCAGGGAAGTTCAACACCAGCATCTTCGGTTTCGGCCATGAGTCCTTGATTGCCTTTTCCAGTTCGGCAAAAAAATCACCATCGGGTACCAGGGGTACATGACGAATATCCGCGCCCGCAATAACAAATCCATAGGGATGGATAGGATAAGACGGGTTAGGCACTAACACGGCATCACCAGGACCAACAGTGGCCAACGCCAAGTGGGCCAAACCTTCTTTTGATCCGATCGTAACAATCGCTTCTGACTCAGCATCTATGTCCACATCAAAACGACGTTTGTACCAGCCACATATAGCTTTTCTTAATCTAGGAATGCCTCTTGACACTGAATAACGATGAGTATCGCCCCGCTGTGTGGCCTCTATCATTTTTTCAACGATATGAGGTGGTGTTGGTTGGTCTGGATTACCCATTCCAAAATCAACAATATCCTCACCTCGAGCACGAGCCTTAGCCTTCAACTCATTAACAATGTTAAACACATAAGGAGGCAGGCGTTTTATTCTAGGAAAATCGTCTTTCAAAATTTAACTTCCAAACAAAAAAGCCCTTCGTGCAAGCGAAGAGAATGGAGACCAAAAGGCGTAACAATAACGATGGGCCTCAAAAGTGTCAATTTTCTTCCGAAAACGACCTTGAAAGCTTGTCTCGGGTTCGTCACAATTAGCAGCCTATTTTACAGTAATTACAGGCCGTTATCATGCAAATAAGTCAGGATTTAGATGTATTTAGCTACACAATTAGGGCTTATGATACAGATAGCGTCTCGATTAACCTGCCGATAAGTCCTGAACAACTTGCACAAAGCCGCGTAGATCCAACAGTTGAAGCTCCCAAATTAAAACAAGAACGACTGGATAAGAGCTTTATTATCTCAGCAAAATATCTAGCTAGAGACTGGCCGATCAAATCGATAAATGACCTGAGTGAGATCAATATAGAAGCATTTGCCGAACAAAGGCCTGAGCTAGTCATCATCGGTACAGGAAAGCGAGCCGAATGGCCGCCCATATCACTATTTAAACCATTAATTAACCAAGGCATTGGCTTTGAAATAATGGATACCGCCGCCGCTTGCCGCACGTACAATATACTGAACTTCGAGGACAGGCATGTTATTGCCGGCCTCATTTTGTAAATACAGCGCGACACACATTAGAGGACTTGGTCGCCGGACACACCCTCTTTTTCTAAAATTCTGCGTAAACGCTTAAGTGCTTCGACCTGGATTTGACGCACACGCTCGCGAGTCACTCCGATACGTGCCCCCACTTCCTCCAATGTTGCAGTATCCTCACCATTCAGGCCAAAGCGTTGCTCCACCACCTGACGCTGCTTTTCATTCAGTTGAGTTAACCAAAGTTCAAATTTATTCTGAATTTCCTCTAACTGCAACGCCATAGAAGGATCAATTTGATTCTCATCAGCAACAGTTTCCTGCAGGATTTTGTCTTTATCAACACTAGAGGATTCTACGGTAGATAATTGCTCGCTCAAGCCGAGTATGTTTTGCACATCCTTAACCGGTACATCAAGTTGCTTAGCAACATCCTCTGCCCCCGGTTCATGGTCCATTGATTGAGCCAACCTACGTGCTGTTTTTTTATAGCTGTTAATTTGTTTAACCACATGAACGGGCAAGCGTATTGTGCGGGTCTGGTTCATTAAAGCCCTTTCAATCGTCTGCCTAATCCACCAAGTGGCATAAGTTGAAAATCGAAAACCACGTTCAGGGTCGAATTTCTCTACGGCATGAATAAGGCCAAGGTTACCCTCTTCAATTAAATCAAGAAATGCAAGACCACGATTCATATAATATCGGGCAATTTTTACTACTAGGCGTAAATTACTTTCAATCATCCGACGCCTAGCGGCCTCGTCCCCCTTAAGCGCAAGACGAGAAAAATACACCTCCTCTTCTGCTGATAATAAAGGAGAGTAACCTATTTCGTTAAGATACAGACGAGTAGCATCTAAAGAATTCTCAGCAGATCGCCAAGCCTTAGTGCTATCACTCGAATTGGCACCTTTCGCGCCAACCGAAGTAGATCCCCAACCAATAGTACGCTCTTCCACACCCGCCACGTCAACATCAGACTCGTCTTCCAAATCTTCACGCGCATCAATTCCCACTACACATCACCCCCCGGTGTTCTTGTGTTACTGGATTATGCCACCTAACCGCTACCCTACTGTTAACGTCACTTTCGCGATAAATATTAGTCTTTATCTTAGTAGCCTATCACGACCTCCGCTTAGGAAGATAGCCTAGCGGATTAGAAGGCTTGCCGTCGATTCTGATTTCAAAATAAAGCTGTACAACTCCAGACTCAGAACGGCCCAACTTACCAATAGCCTGACCAACCTTAATAACATCACCCTCACTCACAAGGTTGTTTTGATGATTACCATAAGCGCTAAGATATTTATCGTTATGCTTAATAATCACCAAATTTCCGTAGCCTTTTAGACTATTCCCACTATAAACCACCTTACCCGATGCTGCCGCTCGGACCACATCACCCAAATGTCCCTTAATCGCTACTCCACTTTTACCCACAGCCTTGGAATTAAACGGCTTTGTAATATCCCCCACCATCGGCCACTGCCAAACTAAATCATCAAACCGCGGCGACACAGACGATTTGACAGCGGAATTTAGCAAAGCTACGCCGCTACCAGCAGAAGGTTTTTGTTCATCCATACGTACCGTCGGACTAACGAACTCTTTATTATTAGAGAGAATCAACGGAGAACCATCGCTCTCGACTGCAGAGCTGAAGGCTTTGCTGGCAGGCGGGGCAACACGTAGCCATTGACCTTGCTTGACAATATAAGGAGGAGGAATTCCATTCCATTTGGCCACACTCTCGTAGGATTGACTATAGCGCCAACTAATAGAATAAAGCGTATCACCCGTCCTAACTTGATGATACACGTGACTACCACACCCAGAGAGCCCCAGCATCAAGACCCAAAATCCGATTATGTTTGTACGTAACATTTCAGATTATTTCCACACAGTGTCCTACCAAAGTAAGTTTAATATTAGGACACTAACATATTAAAAAGTTACTTTAAAAGTAAATAGGCAACAACAACCAACACTATTACTATCCAGCCAATTCGATCAACATACTCACGCAGAGCTGCTTCCATTTTTTCACCACCCCACCACACTAATCCAGCAACCATAAAAAAACGCGCGCCCCTACCAATCAATGAGGCAAGTATAAATGGCAGGAGCGCCATACCAACCGTTCCTGCTGAAATGGTAAATACCTTGTAAGGAATTGGTGAAAAACCCGCTAAAAAAACCACCCAAAACCCCCACTCTGCAAACCAGTCCTGAGCTTTCACAAATCGATCCCAATAACCCGCCTCATGCAACAAAGGTTCGACAAGCTCAAAGGCGTACATACCAATTAAATAACCAAAAACTCCACCAGCGACCGATGCCAATGTGGTGATTAGCGCAAATTTCCAAGCATTAGACCTTTTAGCTAAGGTCATCGGGGCTAACATTACGTCTGGAGGAATTGGAAAAAAAGATGATTCAGCAAAACTTAGTCCTCCTAAGAACCAAGGAGCGCGAGGGTGCCCCGCCCAACGCAACGCAATGTCATATAACTTCGAAAATACCTTCATTACCTTCCTCCAGGTAAAAGCGGAACAAAACTAACCTGTTCGATTATTATTTTCTCAAACCCATCTGAGGTCTTTGTTATTAGAACGAGTTCTTGCTTACCTGCTGGCCCGACGGGCGCTAATAGGCGGCCACCCTCGGCCAATTGTAATAGTATTTCTGTAGGTAACTCTTGTGGGGCGGCAGTCAGAATTATTGCATCATACGGTCCATTAGAGGCCCAGCCGTATTCGTTACCCGCTAAACGTGTTCGAATATTACGTAAACCTAATTCCGAAAAACGAAGCTTAGCTTTGTTCAATAAACCCGATATACGCTCAACACTAAATACCTGATCTACCAATTTAGATAACACTGCAGCTTGGTAGCCGGAGCCGGTACCTATCTCCAAGACTTTATTGCATGGCCCGGTACTAAGCAAAACCTCGGTCATACGTGCAACAATATACGGCTGGGAAATAGTTTGACCAAAGCCTATGGGCAGAGCAGTATCATCATAAGAACGACTTGCAAGCGCTTCGTCTACGAAAATATGACGAGGTAATTCCGAGATGACCTGTAAAACAGATTCATTAATTATACCTTTATCCCTTAAGCGCTGAACAAGTCTTAACCTTGTGCGCTCAGAGGTCATACCAATACCCCTGTGGACGTCAGCACTCATAATCAAAGCTCCTCCAACCAGTCACCAAGCTCATCAATAAAGTCATGCTGAGTTAAATCTACCTTAATTGGAGTAATTGAAACTTGGTTATTTTTGACGGCATAAAAGTCTGTTCCTGGACCTGCATCCTGTTCCTCACCCGCGGGGCCGACCCAATAAATAACCCTATTTCGCGGATCTTTCTCTTTAACCACCGGCTCTGCTTTATGACGAAAGCCTAATCGGGTGGCTACAATACCTTTAATTTCGCTATAAGGAACATCAGGAACGTTGATATTTAAAATGGTATCTGGGGGTAAAGGAGAAAACAAAAGTTTTGAAATGACTTTAGCCGTTACTCTGGCCGCAGTATCGTAATGTCGAAAGTTGCCCCCTACAAGTGACACAGCCACCGCGGGCAACCCCAGAAATCGCCCCTCAGTAGCCGCAGCCACGGTACCAGAATATAAGACATCATCACCTAAATTAGCGCCGTCATTCACACCAGCTACGACGATATCAGGCTCGTATCCGAGCAAACCGGTTATTGCCAAATGAACACAATCTGTCGGAGTGCCGTTAACAGAAATCACTTTATCAGAGATATGACTTGCACGAAGAGGGAAATCTAGCGTTAAAGAGTTACTGGCTCCACTCCGATTTCTGTCGGGTGCGACAATCACTGTGCTGCCAAGCTTTTCGAGTTCAGAAAATAAAACATTAATTCCCGGAGCCCGATAGCCGTCATCATTACTAAGAAGAATACGCATAAGAAAACTTACACAAACTATAGGCTGGAAAGCCCTATCAAAGAATTAGATAGGGCACTATTCTAGTTAAAGTACAGCAATACACCACTGCATTAATGCTGCAGGGAATATTCCTAAAACCAACATTGCTAAACTGTTAGCGGAGAGAACAAGCTTCATGTCCATTCCGGCCTC
>Ga0316204_10006738_pt1 | contig 17390 bp, 9 predicted proteins | sample 6monrhotite_MG_2_FD_205661 | JGI IMG/M metagenome (GOLD analysis project Ga0316204, IMG submission 205661) | Microbial mat bacterial communities from mineral coupon in-situ incubated in ocean water Damariscotta River, Maine, United States -... | ecosystem: Environmental > Aquatic > Marine >... | reverse complement strand
TAAAAAGCAGATAGAACAAGCACTAAAAGCCGTTGAAAAAGTAAAATCAGAAACAGGAGTAAAACCCGGAATCATTCAAAGCACCGGAAAAGTCACTTATATCTACCTGTATTTACAACCAAAATATCGCAACAATGAAAAATAAGCGAACACCCTTCATTCGGTCCAATTTGTGCAAAATTGCCCCCCAAACCTTCCAAAATTGCGTAAATCTACGCTTGGCTGGAAGATTTCATGTCCGACCTTTGTGTTGGTCGTAAAACATATTGATCCCAATTCACAATTCGATCAACTGTGATTAGAGGTTAAATCCAACGTCTAAATCGTTGCCCCCCAACGTGTCGATTTGAAAGATCCTAAAATGGTCTTAATGTGATAGGTATGTCTTAAATCTGATAAAGAATAAACGCTATAAAGAACCTGGAACCTCAACCATGAAAACGATTATGAAAAAGCAATTATCCATCCTTTTTAGTTTGATTGCCCTATTTGGTGGAATCAATTCCCTCCACGCGCAAGGAGTTGCGCAAGGCACTTCACAATATGTCAACCAGTTTACGGGAGACTTTAATTACAGCGTTCCCTTGATTACCATCACTGGACCAAATGGCGAATCGTTTCCGCTTACCGCAAATTACAATGCTGGTATTGCTGTGGAACAGGAAGCCTCTTGGATTGGATTAGGCTGGACTCTAAATACTGGCTCCATTAGTCGGCAAGTGAAAGGTGTGCCTGATGATTGGGATGGAAAAATTGTATACAACGAAAAATTGGAACAACTGACTTCATCACCTGCAACTTATGCCTTGGTAAATCGACCTTATGAATATGAATGCTACGGACCTTTGCATTTCAATCAATTGCCTCAACTTTCTTCCAGTTCTATGGGGCATGGAGCTTCTCCTGGTGGAAATGTTAAAGTGATGGACACTTATCAAACTAGTCGAGGAGTTGAACTTGACAGACCTTTCCAGTTTCCCGATTACGACAGCTACTATCTGAGTGGACCTGGTATTGGCGGATCTATTCGACCCCAAATATTAGAATTCGGCACACTGAAAAAATTTGATCATGATGATTATACGTACTCCTCCCACTCCAATGAGGAATCTCCAGTAAGTTATCTTAATGAAAAGATAAATTTCACCTTCGTGGGGGAGCCAGGTTCACAAATTCGAGCCCCTTACTATGGCAAAGATCCTAATGGACAAGTGGGATGGACCACTTATTTGGATATGGCATTGACCCTCAGCAGCGTCAATGCCAGTTTCAAAACTCCAAATGATACTTACAACGACAATGAAGTATTTACCGGTGATGTCAATCCCGCTTTGGATAGGCAGCTGGGAGGCCATTACGTTGAGTATTGGACCAACGATGAAATCGATTATCATTTCAATGCAGGAGGTTATAATTCCGGCACCTCATATGAAATTCCGGGTTTTCTAAATTTTGAAATAGTCGGAAGTACTGGCAATCGAAACAATGCATCCTATGACCAAAATGGAATCGGAGCTTATAGAGTTACTACTCCTTCAGGAATGGTGTACCACTACTCTCTACCTGTCTACACATTAGATGAAAAAGTATATACATTCGACCTCAATGATGACTATACCTACGCAGGAGCCTGGGACAATCTGGAAATAGGTCGAAAAGCTGACAAATATGCTACATCTTGGTTACTCACAGCCATCACCGGACCCGAATATTTAGACGCGAATGAAAACAACTATGTTGATGATGGCGACAAAGGTTATTGGATAGCCTTAGACTACACCCAATGGTCAAATGATTTCTCTTGGCGAAGTCCTTACTACGGCTACCACTCTGACCTGCAAACAAATCGAAAAAAACAGATTGATCTAGATCACGGGAAACATAAAGACTACGAAACATACGGTGAACAAGGAAATGTGAGCATGGGCACCAAGCAGCTTTGGTATCTGGACAAAATAAGAACCGCCACACAAACTGCATTTTTTGTAAAGGAAGTACGAAAGGATGCTCATGGTTTTGAAGAAGACGGATCTACCATTCCTCAACCCAAACTAGCTCTCTCCAAAATTGTTTTGTTAGATAATGATGATTTGTCTGCTTTCCCCACCACAGCGAGTATTGCTAATCCGTCTGGCGTTAGTTTCACACTACCCACTGGACCTGCTTTAAAAACTGTAAACAACGTACAATACGCTGCTAACAAAACAAACATTGAATCAGTTTCCTTGCGTACGATTGAATTTGATCAGGATTATTCCTTGGCGAATAATTCCTACAACAACATTTCCAGCAATTATGGTACTACGGATCAAAAAGTCACGCAGTATAACCCTGAATTACTCGTATTTCGAAAAATTAACTCGAAAGCTGATATGCCCAGTTCGGGCAAATTAACCCTTAACAAAATAACGGCTTACGATTTTGGACATGATCAAATTACACCTTCCTGGGATTTCGATTACGGTCCATCTAGTGAGAATCCTGATTATGACCACCAACAAACAACTTACTTTGGATATTATAATTCGTCCAACTCTCCCTGTACAACAACCTCAAATATTGTAAGGGGGGGCTACACAACAGCCTCAAACAAAGATGACGCAGATGCATGGAGTCTGCGAAAAGTGCTTACACCACTTGGTGGTGAAATGGCTATTTTCTATGAATCAGATGAATATGAAAAAGTGGGTTACAGCAGAACTGTTTCGGTTCCATCCCCTCCTGAACGAATTTTTCGAATTAAAACAATGGATTTCTCAACGGGAACTCACAAACCCAAGTTTACTGTATATGAGCCAGGTGATGTTGCAGGTCTGCTGCCCGACAAGATTAAGGCAGACGCTTATTACCATTACAATTGCTTGACTCCATGCAACAGTGATGAAAAGAACGAAGCTAACGTAAGTATAGTCAACCTAGGTGGAACAAATTCTTTCCAAATAACTGGAGGGGTGGCTGGAACCAATTGTACCAGTACCAATTGTACTTCCGCCATGTATAATTATAATTCAACAGATGGATATGCATTCATCAAACTTTATATGGACAAGGTATATGGAGGCGGAATCCGAGTTCGTTCCCTAGACATTAAGGAAAACGCCAACTCCAATGCCTTGTATACTAACCTATTTACCTATGAAGGGGGGATTGCAAGCAATGAACCTGATCGCTTTGCTCATGATAAGATTTCCAATGAATTACGAAGAGCTTCTCTAGCCGGAGATAGACATGCAATGGGACCAAATGTAGGCTATGCCTCGGTGACCGAACAACAAAAACGCTGGACGTTGAATGGAAACGGAACAAGCAGCGGAAAAACAGTTCACAACTTCAACAACTATTCCGAACCTTATTCTGCATTCCTAAAAAGCTCACCGATCATTACCGGGACTGGAGGCAATCAAAGAACAAGACTCTTTGAAGTTATTTCAATGACTAAAACTTCCTTTTACGGTCTACCCAAAAGCATACTGGTGTACGACAAGGAGGATAAGTTGATGGCTAGCACTCTTTATGAGTACGAATCCCGTAGAGAGAATATGGGTAAGAAACAAGAAGTGTTTTACCGTGGAATGGACATTTCCAATGTCAACATTCAGGGAGGAATCATTGAAGTTCAAAGCGTCTATTTAAAAACCGAGCTAACAAGCCAATTGCGTAAAACGACTTCCTTCATTGATGGAATTACTACTGTCACAGAACATGAAAGCTGGGATAAATATACAGGAATACCTACCCTAACCAGAATTGAATCGCCTACTACTGGAATAACCTACCGGGAAAAGAAATTGGCTTACGAGACCTATAGCAATATGGGACCCAAGACCGAAAATAATTCCAAGGAAAACCGATTAACTTATGTACGGCAAGAATTGATCAAATATCTGGACTCCGATGATGAAGACACAAAAGGAGGTGGAAAACAACAATTTCAAGAAGCCTTTTACAAAAGGAAATTTAACAACGGTAAGTTTGAAACCATAAGTACTTCTGGCAACTATCATCCCAAAGAATCTTACGCATTTAAAGATTTTACAGGAGGATCTCTCACATGGAAATACACTGGAGAAACGACCTTATTTGATGAACAAAATCGTGTATTGGAACAAAAAGGCATCGATAACACTTTCACGGCTATGCGCTACGGATATGACAATCGTTATGTTGTTGCTCAGGCCGCCAACGCTAATTATGCCAGCTTCACCCATTGTGGGTTTGAAACCAATACTGATATAGATCAGACCACTGCTCAAGACTATTACTTTGAAGGAGAGGTAAAAAATTCTACCAACCTAAGTACGCTTAATTTCCAAGTAGCTGGCACAGTTCAAAAACCAGCTCATACAGGCGACTATATGGCTGAATTGCCCTACGGTCAAACAGGACCAACGTTTACCACAAAAGAAGAAAATGAAGTTGTTGGGACGGAAACAATTCATCGTGGTCTTCAACCCGGCCGCACCTACCGTGCCAGCGTATGGGTCCACAGCGACAGTCCCGACAATGATTCATGGCTGGTCATGCACCTCATCGGAACACACGGTACTGGCGGTTCAGCCATCAACGATTTGCAAGCTGTTGAAAAAGCCAATGCCGTGTACACAGCCGGTGACTGGAAACTCATGCAACTCAATATCACGGTGCCAGACGATTACGTTTCAGGCACGACTGGTAAACTGATGGTCTATGTAGAAAATACTTCTTCTTCGAGTAAAGCTTGGTTTGATGACCTGCGTTTTCAACCAATAGATGCACAGGTAACTGCCCTTATATATGATAAAAAACGCGGCCTCGTTACGCATGCACTTGACAACGAGAATTTCTTTTCGCGCAATGTGTATGATTCTGGTGGCCGGGTAATCGAAACCTGGATAGAACAGGAAAATGGCCAGAAGAAAGCCTCCTCCAACTCCTATCATTTCGCCCGGGATTAACTCGATTTAAAAGACATCACTGGTTCACCACTTATTTAGAGAAATCATGCAGAAGCTAAGAAACCTTTTGATACTCCTATCAACAACCTTCGCGCTAACAGCACCGGCAGCCCTTGGGCTGAGCGGAGTCGAAGCCCAAACCATAACAGCCCCTACCAACCTCAGCCTCATCGTGCAACCAGACGCACAGGTGCTGATGACTGCCATGCAGGCCGACACTGCGACCAACCCTATGTCCATTCTCGTGAGCGCGGACACCGTGGAGCTAAGTCTCATCTTTCTATCTCTTGATACAACCGGAGTAGACAGCGTGATTGCCACCATTGGAACCACCTTGGGCGGCAACGATGTGTTGCAACACACCTTCGTTTTTGACCAAACACCGGCAGGAAATCTTTCCTGGTTGCGAACTGGAACCAGCATCAAATTAGGAGCAGGTAAACACACCTATAATACTCCCCTTTTCGGCACCATCCAGCTTAAAAGCAGCTTGGGAGCCACATCAACCATCCTTCAATGTGATACACAATAGCCATGGAACAGATGAAAACGAACGACCGCTCTGTATCACCTCCCCAAAATATCATTATGCAAAAATCGACTAAGCACACTATGAAACGATTTGCAAACCACTTGATCTCCACCCTAACTCCGCAGCTATTTAGAATAGCTTGGTTAGCTCTTGTGCTAACGGCACCGACAGCCCTCGCGTTGATCGCACCAACAGCCCTTGGGCTGAGCGGAGTCGAAGCCCAAACTCCCATCACCTGGACCGATGTGGTTGGTGCTACCTACGACCACGAAACGCATACCCTGGTGCGCACGACCAGCCCCAACGGTTGGGGAACCAGTGGTGCAGCTTCAGCCAACCGCCTTTCTAAGAACACGGATGGATATGTTGAATATACCATCGATGGGGAATTTTCGACCAAGGCATTTGGACTTTCCAACGGCAACTCTAATGCCCATTACAACACCATAGATTACAGCTTCCATTTTGTGAGCGAAAACATTTATATCCTGGAAGGTAGTACCGTTCTGGGTAGTTTCGGCACTTACAGCGCTGGAGATGTATTCAAAATTGAACGTTCGGAAAGCAACATCAATTATTACCATGAAGGTGTGCTCTTGATGACCAGCTCTACCAACGCAAATCAAACCTTGCTGGTAGATGCAGCCATCAAACACGAGAATGCTACGTTAGCTGATATGGAGACAAACTTTCCCGATATCTATTTCGACATAACCACAGTGGAAGAAACCAACACCTTCTACTCCATTTCTGGAGGCGGATTGTCGGGAACAGTGGCAACTGGAAACAAATCAGAATACACCATTCCCTTGCCAGAAGATGGTGCACCAACTACAATAACACTAAATTTCATTGACGACTCCAGTGTAGATCAAGGTATTGATTTAGTTTTTGATGTGGACGCCTACCTTAACCTAAAAAACCTACGTGCCATTGTAAGCACAGGAACCTACGGATTAAATGATGGCGATTGGGGGGTCTCTGATATGACGAACCTTACTACATCTTCAACCAGTTCTGGACTTGTGACCATTTATACAGGCACTTCCTACTGCGATGATCAGGATTGGAATTACGTGCATACCACTACCTACAAGAGCAATACAATGCCAATCAGTGAGAGTAAGCTTTTCGCTGATGGTCTAGGCCGTTCAATTCAATCGCAAGTACGCGACTATGCTAATGACAACGTTCTGGTCAATCAAACCATTTTTGATGAGTTTGGAAGGCCATCCTGGCAAAGCTTGCCTGCCCCTAAATATGAAGAAACTATGTGCTACAAAGATTATTTTGTAGTTGACCCCAATTACAGTGTTTACCGCTGGGATGATTTTGACGATAAAAGCGCCACTGGCAACGTAGATAATCCCAATGGCGTGGGCGTGTTTGCCAAAGGTTCCCTTGGTTGGTATTATGACAACAGCAATTATGAAGAAACGCATATAGCTGAAAGCGACTTTCCTTTTACTACAGCTGAATACTGGCCCGATCCATTAGGGCGAGTTAAACGTACCTCTGCCCCTGGAGAACACCACAAGATGGGCAGTAATCATGAAAATCGGCTTTACCAAATGAATCAAGCTGGAGAATTAGCTTGGATCTATGGTTATTTTGATAGCCACATTGAAGGACACGATGCAACTGCTCCAGCCAGAAAATCCATCAGCGTTAATGCTGATGGAGATTTACTTATCACTTATGTTGACGATGCTGGACTAGCCATTGCTTCTTGTCGAAGTGGCGTTTCTGAAATAGGTTGTGAATCTCAAAATGTCAAAAAAACTATTCGAACAAATCCTGGCGATCCTGGCTACGTTGATATTCACATTCCAGATGGCAAAAATAACTCACTCATAGTAAGTCTTAATGCTCCACAATATTGGAATTGGAATGCGACTACTCTCGCCTCTTTGGCTATTACGGATTTTTACAAAATTTTAGACCTAAATACCTACGAGTACCTTGATGGTAATGGATATGATTACACCATTGACCCAGTCTCTGGAGCTGTAAGCTTTGGAGTTGGTTCGGGCTATGACGTAGGTCATCAATTCCTCCGAATTATAGTGGAATATCCTTCAGCTTACTTGGCTCTCCTCACCGGCTCAACGAACAATCCTATCTATTTTATTGATCAGCACGTCTATTACGAACTGGATTACAGCCAATGGACAGCCAATTACTATGACGATCGCGGACGGCTTTCTAAAGTAATTCCTCCGGCTGGTATCGATTGTGATTATGTACCTACTATCGATGCAATTGACGTTTTTGTAGATGCCACCAGTACTTGCATCAATTGCAACGGAAATGCTAGTTCTACTTACAAAACAAACATTGAAATAACTGACTTAAACTATACCGTTCCAAGTATTCTTCCGCAGCAAGATCACCTCATACATTTCATCGTTCGTCCCAAAGGGACCAGCTTCAATGATAGTCAGGAATTTTGTGATTTCATGGCTTCTGATGGAACTGGCACAACTCCCACGCTTGCAGATCCGCTTAACCTTGACATTTCCCCAATTACTGAACGGCTCACACCTACTTACTTATCTCCATTTACAAACGGTCCACTATACGTTCGTAAGGCGGTAGAAGAGGCTGCTGGCAACAACAGCACTATGGCAACATGGTTGCCGGGAGGCCTTCAAGGCAAAGAACCAGTTGGCTCTTGTCCCTACCCATGCGATGGATGTATCGATCCGTCCTTGATAAGTCCAGGGCAATACTTTGAGTCTCATATTAGTGATAACGCTACAGGCATATGTAAGAACCTAGGTTTGGACGTAAAAAGCGTTGAACGTGTTAACGATCCACTGTGGACGGATGGTTATTATTATTGCGTGCAGTGCAAAGAATTTGAAGAAGAAGTAGATGTCATTTGCTCTCAAAAACCATATAGCTTTCTGGCCGAATTTCGATTAAAAGTAGAAGTATATGGTGACGATGGCAGTGGCCCATTGACGCAACTTGCTGCCGATAATGACTGGATTTACGCGACCCTTAAGTATAGGTCTTGTGATTGTGATCTGGCATGGGACGTAACCAGCTTTACCAATGCCTTTGGCAGTGTTCTAAATACCGAACTAGACAACTACAACGACATTGTCCTAAAATGGACTGATACCGAGGTACGCCATCAAGGTTCTGGGACCTTTGATCCATTTCAGGCTGGAGATGTGATAGACGAGTTATTGAGCACGTTAAAGCTTGAAGTAAACTACACTCACCACGCTTATCCAGAATCAGGAAGCAACGACCCATTGCACACAATGGCCTCCACTTTCGCCTATGACGAACTGAATCAATTGGCCACTACCACTACACCTGATGCAGGTACTTCTGGCCACACTTTCGATGCCAAAGGACAATTGCGTTTTAGCCAAAATGCAGCCCAAGCAACAAGCAATCGCTATAATTACTTTGTATATGATCAGGCCGGTCGCCCGCTTGAAACGGGAGAATACAAGCCTGTAGGAAGTGGTGATATCTACTTCGAAAACCAGATAAAGACACCTGCCCTTGCTGCTGGAACCACCTCGGTACATTCCATTGTTGATGTTCTTAATGGGTTAAACCCCGCCAATTGCAGTCAGCAAGCTTATTATCAATACGATGTGCCCGAAACTAACCCTGCTTATGAAGCCACCCTCAGTGGCTATTCCAGCGCATTCAATTTAGGGCAATTGACTAAATCTTATAATTCAGAACACACTTCCTGGTATGGTTACGACCGTTATGGCCGACAAGCTTGGATGGTACAATACATTGATGATCTGGATAAATTCGTAACGCTTAACTACACCTATGACTTCAATCATTTACTCACAGAAGTCGCTTACCAGCAAGAAGTGAATGGAGAACGTTTTCACCACCATTTTATTTATGATGAAAATGGCCGACTCAAAACTGTTAAAACCAGTACAGACGGTGCAGCTAGCACGGCAAATGTGCAAGCTCGTTATGAGTACTACGATCACGGCCCGCTTAAACGTGTGGAACTGGGAGATGAAACGCAAGGGCTTGACTATGTATACACTATTCAAGGAATGCTCAAAGCGATCAACAATCCGAAACTGGATGGCACCAACGACCCTGGAGCTGATGGACAAACTGCCACTCTGAATGGCACAGTAGCGCCTGATATTTTTGGTTTAGCTCTGGATTACTTCACAGGAGACTATACGCGCACCGGTGTTAACATCAGTAGCGCTTCCGGCACGGTTGGTAATACCACAGAAGATAATTATACCGGACTGGTAAAAGCGCAACGGTGGCAGACAAATACTGGTGCCATGAGCGGAATTCAACACACCGGAAAACAACTGATGTATACCTATGCTTATGACAATCAGTATCAACTGACTTCGGCCACATTTGGAGATGTTGGATACACTGGCACCATACCAGAATTCGATGGCGGCTCCCCATCAGCCGATTACCGGGTAGAAAACATCACCTACGATCGCAATGGTAACATCCAAAGTTTGAAGCGCAATGCCTTTGCAGCTAGTAATCTTGCCATGGATAACTTCACGTACAACTATGCTAGTGGCACCAACAAATTGACTCAGCTGGAAGACGAACCAAGCTACTCCGGCAACTGGACTGCTGATTTGGACAATCAGAATGCAAATAATTATGCCTACAATGCTGCGGGACAATTAACAGGAGATACTGCCGACAATAGTTACATGACCTATGACGCGGGCGGCTTGGTTACACAAGTGCATAGCGATGTCTTAAAAACAACGCTCAAGGCTTCTTTTGAATACAATGAACAAGGTGGCCGACTCAAGAAATCTGCCCACAATGGTTCTATTGTAGACGAGACATATTATATCCGCGATGCAGCGGGAAAAATTGTAGCCATCTACGAAAAGCCCGATGGACAAAGTCTTGCTCTAAAAGAGCAACCTATATACGGAGCCAGTCGATTGGGTACTTACCGAGATCGGATAAATGTAGACGAAACACATTACGAACTCACCGATCACCTGGGGAACGTGCGAGCCGTCATCAAGCGCGCGAAAGACGCTCTTGGCGAAGCACAACTGGTATCTTTTGCAGATTACTACCCTTTTGGCTCCAAGATGGAAGGACGCTACAGCAACCCCTCCAACCTTTCACGCAACGGCTATCAGGGGCAGGAAATGGATGTAGAAACTGGCAAGAATGCCTTTGAGTTGAGGCAGTACGATGGCAGGTTAGGCAGGTGGACAACTACTGACCCCTATTCTCAGCACCATTCGCCCTATTTAGCGATGAGCAACAACCCTGTTTCGTTTATTGACCCTAATGGCGGGTATAGCAATAGCTTTGATCAGGCAGCTGATTCTCAATTTAATTTATGGCGTGTACAAAAAGCCCACGGGGTGCATTTGGATGAATACATTGAGGCTACCGGAGGAGGCGATCAAGACCCAGAAGTAGCTGCCGCTTTGGTACAATCAAAATTAGATCGGGCCGAAGTAAAAGATAATCTGGTCCGTTACCTCGACAAAATTGGTTGGGACAATGATGTGCATGCAACCACCCAAAACGGAGAGTTCGGATATTACGCTCCCATACCCGGTGGAGAGAGTACGTTTGAAGTAAATGGTAGAATTTACGGATGGGACAAAAGTGCGACTGTTAAATTTATTACTGCGGCAAGTATTGGAGGCTTTGGATTTGGTACTGGTGCTGGTGCTGGGCAAAATATGGATTTCGTGGACTTGTTGAACAACGGCACTTCTGCCACTGGCACCTTGGTTAGTGGTGCTCAATTTTTAGTTGGTAGTATGAAAAACCAAAAACTATGGAATCATTCTCATAAGATCCACAAACAACTAAAATCTGCTGGAGTAAAAGTTCAGACTAGAGTCATCAAAAAAGGAATAAAAAGAGGCTTATCTACAGCATCGCGAAAAATCGCCATAGTTGGTGGCGTTTTAGCTCTAAGCGATATTGCAATTGATGGAGAACTTAAAGCTTCTCACTTACTAAACTTAGCCGTGGTAGGAGTCTCGGCTATTCCAGTCTACGGATGGGCAATTGGGGGAGCCTATTTTGCAATAGACATGGGCTTTCTGTATTTTAGTGGTAAAACACTTGGGGAGCGTTTGGACGAGAGTGTCGGAGGGCCATTAGTTAACGATATTTACGATTGGTAAAATATCATTTAGTTAATTTTACAATCATGTTCGATTATATCTACTTCCGGTTGAATAAATTTTATCGACAAAAAGAAAAAGACGGAGCACCGCATTTTACCGCGGTGCTCTACCTTACTTTTCTCCAACTTTTAATTGTTTACTTTCTAATTATGAATTATGGAATAATAACAAAAGATGGATTCGAAATTCTTACTTGGCTTCGATCAGACAAATTTCTTTCTAAGCTTTTGATTCTTGCAGCTGTTATAGTACTTGAAATTTACAATTACTTCAAGTATCGGAGTAAAAAGCGACAATTAGTCTTAAAAATGAAATTTGAAAACCACCCTCTAAATACTACCATTCCTACATGGTCATTTTTGGCTCTAGGCGGTATTTTACTATTTGGGCCTTTTCTAATATACCTTATTATAAGGTGACATGACAAGTGTAAAAGGTATCTAGAGCATTTACACCATAAGCTTGGGGGGTAGTTTTCTTTCTCCTTGGAGACATCTGCTTTTGAGCAGTTGGAGTTTTCTCGTATTCAATCAATGGGCAATCTTATTTACGCACCAACCGACTTACAAATTGATGGTCATTACCCTGAACCCTCACCAAATAGATCCCCGAACTTAGTTCGCTAACTGGTAAAACAATTGATTGTGCTCCGTTGTATGAATGAGAATAAACCAATCTTCCCATCATATCTATCAAAGAGATTTGATTGACACCCTCAATTTCAGTTAAGTCAATGGTGACGTTTCCAGTAGTTGGGTTCGGGTAAAGGTCCAAATCAATTTGATCGCTTGGTGAACCTTCAGAAAGACCAACCAGTGGAGAATTAATTTTCACTACTCCCATGCTGGAAACACCGGCTTCTCCCAACAAGGTTGTTTCTCCTTCAGGGTTAAAATTGACTGGCCCCTCAATTCGACTGGCAATAACCACATCTCCCCAACCAATAGCATCTATTGACCAACCAGAAGCCCCATCTGTTCCACCATAAGCCTGCACCCAAATGTTGTCTCCCTCCATGTCTATCTTCTGCACAAACAGGTTGGGATTTCCCTCTGCGGCCCCGGCAGAAGTCAGCAAAAGCTCGTCAAAGCCTGGTTCTAGATCCACTGTTCCGTGAAAAGATCCCAGAATATACATGCTAAAGTCGGAACTTCGAACTATTCCAAAGGCACCATCATCGTCTGCACTGCCAAAAGTTTTGACCCAATTAAAATTTCCGTCTACATCCAATTGCACCACATAACCATCAAAACCACCATTAGACACCGCTGGCCAAACTGCCGCACCTGGATTAAAATCACAAGTACCAGCAAAGTGACCCGCTACGTAAACATTGGCGTGTAAGTCAGTAGCTACATGCCCAGCAAAATCACTGCCATCTCCCCCCACCTGCCTGGTCCAAACCACATCACCATCTGGACTTAGTTTCAGCACAAAAAAATCATTGCCATCCACAGCCTCAAGTAAGATAGGGGAAGAATTAGGCTGAAAATCAATGGTATTCACAAAAGTGCCCGTCACGAGAATGTTATCAGCACCGTCCACACTTATGTACCCAGCAGCGTCATAAGCTCCACTGCCCATGGTGTTTGCCCAAAGGAAATTACCATCAGTATCCAATTTCATCACGAATATATCTCCTCCACCAACGGTCGTTCGGAAATGCGTTTCATTCGGATCTGCGTTAAAATCAAGCCCCTCATCAAATTGGCCGGTCACAATCAGATTACCTGAATAGTCCAATACAATTGATTTCCCATAATTTTCTCCAGGTCCCGTTGGAGTTACGACCCAAACTAAATTACCAGCAGCATCGAGTTTCAAAATAAAAATGTCCGCTTTGTCCTCTGCTGTGCGATTCTCTATTCCAGGGCCGGGATCAAAATCAACTGTTTCTCTGAACTCTCCTGTAACATAGACATTGCCTGAAGCATCCACATCGATAGAGCGGGCCGCATCTAGGAAGCTCCCGCCAAACGACACCGCCCACAGATAATTACCATCTGGGTCTAGCTTTTGAACAAAAATATTACTCACGCCATCAGCCGTAAATTCAGCGACTCCCACTCCCGGGTCAAAATCGACTGTATTCTGAAAAGAGCCTCCTATGTATACATTTCGATCATCATCTATTTTAGTACTATAAGGTCCTCCCGAGCCATCCATTGCCATGGTTTTGCCCCATACATAATTTAGCGGCTGCGCTTGAGAAGTAAAAGCCAACGCTATCAGGGCAAGAGTGAGAATTGATTTCAATTTATTCATAGTTGCACATTATTATTAAGGCGAAGTAAACAGGGTCAGACGAGCCAATGATTGTAGTTTACAAAAAACTAAGGTCTTGATTTCGGACCGCCCAAAATACTCGAAATTCGACTAAAGGTCAAAAATCGAATTTTATCTTCATACAATCTTGTTTTATGGACATAAAGTTAGCTATAAATCAGTCTAACTAGCCCCACAGATAAATTCGATATATTGAGAGTTACGGAAAATGATTAAGAACTAGCGGTGCGCTACAGGAAGTTACTGTCCTAGAAAACAAGAAAAAGTTTTTTTTTAGGATATTAACTAGCTGAAAAGAGGACAAGAGATTGATTCCTCAGTCTAGGTTCATCTTGCGTAGGTAGATCCAAGGGGCTGTCTACTTCCATTTCAGGAGCTAGCAAGTTTTCATCCTTCAAAGATTGTCCACCAAAACTTGAGTCAAAAGCCTGGTTCTTTTTCCAAAGCGTATAAATGATGATTAGGAGTTTTCTTTGGACAGCTTTGTTTAAAGAGTTGATGACATTTCTATCGGCACAAGGATTTGTTTGGGGAAGAGAAACATGGTGCCACGTTCGTATTTATTTCGCGGCCGATGGCATCATAGAGTACTGGCTTTATAATTTTAAAAGAAATGACGGCATTTTACCTGAACAGCAAGACGAATTTCAACGATTGATAACCCTGTTCAGTCAGGAGCATACTATCAGCATAACAAGCAAAAGCAGTTTTTCGCAATGCGGAGGCGTGACATTTTGGGACATGGATTCAGAATAAGTTTGCTACTTAGGGGCACTTTCCGCACACATCAATGGATGGGGTAATTGCAGAATCGAATCCTAAGATGAGATTATTGAATCTGAGCATTTAACAGATGTGAATTTCAACCAAAGAAAAGCTGAGTTTCGTTGGTATAATAAACAAGGGACCAATGGAAGATTGTCAACAAAATTCATGGAAGGCCCTGAATAAATGGCTTGTGTTTATTTGTGTGGTCTTATGCAGTCAGTGGGCATTATGCCAAATGCCCAATAGTACGAACTATACACTAGGCGCTTCTGTTGGACCAACCTGGAATAACAATCCGAATTATGATACACCAGCGATGAACGCTGGCGTAAACATTTTTGTAAGTCGAGCCATCACCAACAGATTGCTCGTTGAAACAGGCATCGGTCACGGTCGGTTGAGATTCTCACGAGATAATTTTTATTGCGCCTCTGAATGTCCCTTGCGCGTTCAAGACATTATTACAATTTGGGAGGTTCCCTTGTTATTGAAAGTTGACGGAACTGAGAACCTGGATAGCCGAACCCATTGGCAGCTTGGAGGCGGTGTTCTTCTGCTTTCCGTGACCGAAAAGATTTCACAATTTCAATATTCTGAAAAAACCACGGAATCTGATTTTTCAGAAGAATCAGGAGGCTCGTATGCCTGGGGAGGTAGAATTTCTTTTGAGGTGAACCACAGGATAGCCCCTCACTGGCAACTTGGTATTATTGGTAATGGAGATGCACTTGCTATTGACGATGGGCGGTACAGTAGTGTAAGTCGCTATTCCATATTGTTTCGCTTTGCATACTTATTTTAATCAATTGTCAGAATATGTGTAAAACTCTTTCTCTAGTCAGCTTCCTGTTATTTGTAACTCATTTTGCCCATAGCCAACAATGGCAAAACCTCGGAAGTTCTTTAAACAGTAATGTCCATTCAGTGGAAGAATACGAAGGTGATGTATATATCGGGGGCAACTTTACCCATGCCGGAGTCCAGGAGCTAAATGGTGTAGCCAGACTCAATGGAACCTCTTGGGAGCCTCTAGGGTCAGGTATCACAATGGGACTCGTCAATGTTAACGATATGATAGAATATGAAGGAAAGCTGGTGGTTGCCGGTTCCTTCATTGAGGCAGGTGGCTTAACGGCCAACAATATTGCACAATGGGATGGAAATAGCTGGGAGGTTTTAGGAACAGGTGTCAGTGGCACTGTATACGATTTGCAAATATACAATGGCGATCTCTTTGTTGCTGGAAACTTTGATAGTGCCGGGACGATCGCAGCCGATCTAATCGCCAGATGGAATGGAATAGAGTGGTTCTCTTTGGCAACGACAAATTTGGTTGCCGACAGTATCACTGAAATGGAAGTTTATGACGGACACTTATACGTTATCGGGGCCATTGACTCGGTAAATGGCATTGCGGCAAACTCCATTGCCCGATGGAGTGAATTTGCTTGGAACAAAGTTGGAGAAGGTTTGCCAGATCGGGTTAACGATCTCATTAGTTTAAACGGGGTATTACTGGCTGGTACAACGCTTGAATTGAATCATGAACTAGTGCCTTTTTGGTGGACTTATGCATGGGATGGAATCGACTGGACTGTATATGCCGATTCGGGGCATGCTCGGACACAATCGATGACAATAGCCAATGGGGCATTGGTGGCTGGAGTAGGCAGCCCAAGTGGGAATTGTTACCCTCTGGACAACTTTGTCCGATATTGGTCAGGTGGCGACTGGAAGGAAATCGGTACTGAAATTAACGGATATGTCAATGAGGTGGATGTTATTGACGGTGTACTTTATGCTGTAGGTCACTTTAACCAACAGGCTGGCTGTTCTCTCTCTTATGTGGCTTCCTACCGATTACCAGTTGGAATTAACGTACCAGCGTACCTTGTTAACGTTTTCAGGATAAGCCCAAACCCAACAAAGGGGTTGCTCTATGTAAATTCCATTACCCCAATGCAAAGCATTGAAATAGTCAATCTTCAAGGGCAACTTATTTTGGAGGAAAATAGTGCCTGCACCCAACAAACGGAATATGTCGTTGATTTACGATCTGTTGAAACAGGAGTGTATATCGTGAAGGTTCAATTCGAGGGTGGCCATGTCGAGGTACAGAAAGTGGTGCGAGAATAGTTTTCGATGCTAATCATCCCGTTTGTTCGTACTCAAAATATTCGATGAGCTTTTCCTTCCGGTTATCCGAACACTCCAGTCTGTCAACAAGCTCTTTAACTTTCTTCTCCTGCTTTTTAAATAAAGCTCTTAGAACATCATCAAGATGCCCCGATGGTCTGGTTTGAGCAAAGTAGGCACTAAGCCACTTAATGTCTCGGTTAACAATAGTTTCGTCCCTGAGATAAATTAGATAAAGATTGGTTCGGTATGAAAAATAGCCATTAGGCATTTTGGAATTTAATATACTGATATCACCGAACAAGTGTTCTCCAAGTGCCTCGAAATAGCCGTGTTTTCGCAATTCCTCTAATGTGGATTCAGGGGGATAGAGAAAGGCTCCAGTGGAGTCCAGGCACTTGTTGATGCACTCTTTCTTCTCTTCATCAGGTATCAGCCCATTTCTAAATAGTCGTTCCTTAACAACCTACAATCAGTTCATCTGAAGCGCAAAAAAATCGGGTAAAAAGGAGTGTTTTTTTATTTCTTTAACCAGTTGCTTCATCATTTTTTTGAGATTCCATCCTGTTGCTG
>Ga0316204_10006737_pt1 | contig 17392 bp, 14 predicted proteins | sample 6monrhotite_MG_2_FD_205661 | JGI IMG/M metagenome (GOLD analysis project Ga0316204, IMG submission 205661) | Microbial mat bacterial communities from mineral coupon in-situ incubated in ocean water Damariscotta River, Maine, United States -... | ecosystem: Environmental > Aquatic > Marine >... | reverse complement strand
TGTTAAATAAACATTACGGTATATTTTTGTTTGTTTCAAAATTATTAACTGGATAATCCAAATTTGAACCTGACCGTCGTCAGGTAAGTTGCTCCGACAGTTTTGTTTAAATTAAATCTTGGTTTGCTTTTCCTGTATCTTGATTTTGTCACGAGGTAGTTTACTGTGGATTTGTTTTTGTTTAAAAATTTTAAAAATTACCTTTGAATCCATTTAAAAAATACCAATGGCAGGCAATTCTTTCGGTTCAATTTTTAGGTTAACAACGTTTGGAGAATCTCATGGTAGAGCATTGGGTGGCGTTTTAGATGGATGTCCAGCCGGTATTAATCTTAATATAGATGCTATTCAAAATGAGCTAAACCGAAGAAAACCAGGTCAATCAGCGATTGTAACACAACGAAAGGAACCAGATACCGTGGAAATCTATTCGGGTGTTTTTGAAGGAAAGACAACCGGTACTCCAATTGGTTTTGCAATTCATAACACCAATCAGAAATCAAAAGACTACTCTCATATTAAAGACTCTTATCGTCCCTCACATGCTGATTATGTATATGATAAAAAATACGGCTTTCGTGATTATCGAGGTGGTGGTCGCAGTTCAGCGAGAGAAACGGCAAGCAGAGTAGTGGCTGGGGCTATTGCAAAACAGTTTCTAAATGCTATTGAAATAAATGCATTTGTGTCTCAAGTAGGTGACTTAAAACTAGAAATTCCTTATCAACAGCTTGATTTTAGTCAAATAGAAAGTAATGCAGTTAGATGTCCAGATATGGAAACGGCTTCTCGAATGGAAGACTATATAAAGGACATCAAGAAGCAAGGGGATACCATTGGCGGAATTATTACTTGTGTGGCGAAAAATGTACCTATTGGTCTTGGAGAACCAGTTTTTGATAAACTGCATGCGGAATTAGGCAAAGCCATGTTGTCTATTAATGCCGTAAAAGGTTTTGAATATGGTAGTGGTTTTTCAGGAGTAGCCATGAAAGGCAGTCAGCACAATGATCAGTTCAATGCTGATGGAACTACAACTACCAATTTAAGTGGAGGGGTACAAGGCGGTATTAGTAACGGAATGGATATTTACTTCAGTGTCGCTTTTAAACCTGTTGCAACAGTATTACAGGCTTATGATACTATAGATAAAGAGGGTAATAAAGTTACCACACAAGGCAAAGGTCGCCATGACCCATGTGTTGTGCCAAGGGCAGTACCCATTGTTGAGGCAATGACCGCTTTGGTTTTAGCCGATTTTATGTTATTGGCCAGAACCAATAAAATCTAATTCGCCACATTAGTGGTTTTCCTTTCAAAATAGTATCTTACTACGCAAATATTCAATATGCGTAAACTAGAATTACATTGGCAAATAATGATTGGAATGGTATTGGGACTGGTATTCGGTTTCGGTATGACCTATCTAGCAAACGGTAAAGAATTTGTTACCAGTTGGATTGCTCCTTTTGGAACCATCTTCATTAAGTTGCTCAAGCTCATAGCTGTTCCGTTGATTTTAGCTTCTCTAATCAAAGGGATATCTGATTTAAAAGATATATCAAAATTTAGAAACATCGGTTTAAGAACTATCGGTATCTACGTAGGTACTACTACGGTTGCCATTATTCTAGGTCTTGTTTTAGTTAATGTTATTGAACCGGGTAATGGTGTTTCTGAAGAAACGATTGAAAAACTTACATCTACCTATGCAAATGATAAAGGAGTAACTGCAAAATTAGAGGAAGCAACACGTCAAAAGCAAAGTGGTCCTTTAAAGTTCTTAGAAGATATGGTTCCTGATAACGCCGTTAGCGCCTTAGGTAATAACCAGCTGATGCTACAGGTTATTTTCTTTACCATTTTTATGGGCATTTCCATGTTATTGATAGGTGAAGAAAAGGCTAAACCCCTGAAAAGGTTTTTTGATTCTCTAAACGATGTGGTGCTTAAAATGGTCGATTTGATTATGCTAACAGCCCCATATGCTGTATTTGCTCTACTGGCTAACGTTGTGGTTTCGTCCAGCGACCCAGAAATATTGCTAGCCCTATTGAAATATGCAGGCGTGGTAGTGTTGGGATTGTTTTTAATGATTGTTTTTTATTGCATATTAGTTTCTGTAGTTGCCAAGAAAAATCCTTTTTGGTTTCTAAAACAATTAAGTCCAGCACAATTATTGGCCTTTTCAACTAGTTCAAGTGCAGCTACCTTACCTGTTACCATGGAAAGGGTTGAAGAACATATTGGCGTCGATAAGGAGGTTTCTAGTTTTGTACTACCCGTTGGTGCAACTGTAAATATGGATGGAACCAGTTTGTATCAAGGTATTGCTGCAGTTTTTATTGCTCAAGCATTAAGTTTCGACCTTCCTTTAAGTGCACAATTGACTATTGTTTTAACTGCTCTTTTAGCATCTATAGGTACAGCAGCTGTGCCAGGTGCGGGAATGGTGATGCTGGTAATCGTTTTGGAATCTGTTGGATTTCCTCCGGATAAATATGCCATAGGTCTTGCCCTGATTTTTGCAGTTGATAGACCTCTAGATATGTTACGGACAGTAGTAAATATAACAGGTGACGCTACCGTGGCCACTATTGTTGCGAAATCTGTCGATAAATTGCACAAACCAAAGCCTAAAAACTGGGATGACCATTATGATGAGGTAAAATAATCAATACTTTAAGCTATGAATATTTGTTTTTTAATGTATCCGTGGGAGGAAATCGACCCAGAAAACGATACCAGTCTTGCGTTGATTCATGAATGTGTGAAACGTGGGCATGGTGTTGCGCTTTGCAGTCCTGCAAACCTAACTATTAGAAATAGCGTTACGAATGCTTTTTGTACCGTTATAGGTCGAATGGAAAAGGTTTCCAGCAATCTTAAAACCTTTTATAAACAAGCTAGTTTAAGGGAAGAAATGTTGCCATTGGCTGGCTTTGATGTCTTGTTCATGAGAGCAAACCCTCCTTTAGACCCAATAATGCTTAATTTCCTTGATTCTGTAAAAGATGATGTATTCATCATGAATTCATTACAAGGTTTACGAGAGGCAAACAATAAATTATACACCGCGGCATTTGGCGATAGTCATAGCAACATTATTCCAGTGACCCATGTTTCAAAGAATAAAAATTATTTGGTTCAACAAATCAAAGAATCATCTGCGGATAAAATGATTTTAAAGCCTTTAAACGGTTTCGGTGGTTCAGGTGTGATACTTATCGAAAAATCGGCAATGAGTAACATAAAATCATTACTTGATTTCTATGTAACCAACTCTGATGGAAGCTCTAACTATGTTATACTTCAAGAATACATTGAAGGTGCTGACCAAGGTGATGTTCGCATTTTGTTACTAAACGGAGAACCTATTGGTGCTATGAAAAGGGTACCTGGTTCAGATGATCATCGTTCGAACGTATCGGCTGGAGGATCGGTTGCTAAACATTCCATGACCAAGCAAGAAAAAGCACTTTGTAAGCAAATAGGACCTAAATTGGTAAAAGACGGATTGTACTTTGTCGGAATCGATGTAATTGGAGGCAAACTAGTTGAGGTGAATGTGATGTCCCCAGGCGGAGTGACGTATATGAATAAAGTATATAAGACTAAAATTCAATGCAAGGTTATAGATTTTGTTGAAAGTAAGGTGCTAGATCAATTAGAAGCATTCAACCGCAGGTCAAGGTTGCGCAATGAAGTTGCAAATGCTTAGGTTGTCCGTTAAGAAAATTGTAGAGAATATTCAAAATGGAATTCCTTTTGAAGCCGTAGCAGAAGATTATTCCTTTACACTTAAAGTTGAAGATTATGCCCCCTACATTTGCGCAGCGATTCATGACGGTCACCAATTTCGGGAATCTCTGTGGGATAATTGTATGCACACAGAATACGATCGATGGTATGAAGAAGACCCCTGCACCAAACAAATGGTGCAATCGCACCCGATTGTAATTTCAGGTAGTGACAGTCGATTTGAATATGATTTAAACCGTCCGGAAGAAACCGCAATATTTGATACAGCTTGGGGAAAACAATTATGGAAAAAGCCTTTAACGGACGATGAAAAATTGCGCAGCCTTTTAAAACACGCTAATTTTTACAAAGTAGTTCATGCTTTAATCACTAAGATTGAATCAATCCATAATAAAGTCATCGTTTTTGACATGCACAGTTACAATTGGAAACGATGGGAGAGGGCCGTACCCACATGGAATTTAGGTACGTCAAATATTGATAATAAGCGTTTTGGCACTATTGTAAACAGCTGGAGTGCTAAATTGAGTACTATTAAACTACCATATGATCTACCGCAAACTTCATTAATCAATGATACTTTTCAAGGCAATGGATATTTTTTAAAATACATCACTCAAAACTTTAATAATACCTTGGTATTGGCTACAGAAATCTCAAAAATATACTGTGACGAGCTAACAGGCGTTATCTATCCAGAAGTAGTAAAAACTGTAGAGGAACAATTAAAACAATTGATACCTTTACAGACTGAAGAATTTCTGCAAGCAATATGATTCCTGTCACATCAAAAATCGATTTACAACAAGAATATCCGGCATTGTTCGATATTGATTCTAATTTGAATCGATTGGTTAAAAGGATTGAACTGTTGAGTTATGTAAATCCATTGAATATTGAAAAGGAAAAACATCGATTTTTCTCCTCTAAATATGCAGTTGAACCAGAATTTAAGTATCCTAAGTTAAAATTTGACCCATACAAATTGCAACGTTTATTCTTTTCGCAACGATTAGAACGAATACAAGATGATACAATCCGTAAGTTTTATCAGGACGTAGTTTACTACTACGCTAATATGATACAATGCATTGAAACCATAGGCAGGGGTAAAAAGTTTTATTACAATTCTTTAAGGGTTTACGGCACGCCTACCGAGAAAGATGTCGACAATGCTAAATTCATATTGCATTTTAGTGACGAACCTCTAGGTGCTGATATGGATAAAATCTATACTGCTGAAGAAGCTAAAGCCTATTTTGAAAAGTTTGCTGAACAATATGATTTCCCCCTTAACATCAAATATTCTGTTCATATTTCAGCAGATGCAATGGTAAGCAATGCCACACGCACCTTATTTGTTAAGAAAAATACCAAGTTTAGCAAGAACCAATTATTGACCTTAGCGCACCATGAAATTGGGGTGCATTTAGTGACAACCTATAATGGTCTACAACAGCCTTTAAGCATTTTTTCTAACGGACTTCCTAAAAATGTGGAAACGCAAGAAGGACTTGCGGTTTTGAGTGAATATATGGGTGGTGCACTTACTTTGAAACGGTTAAAAGAATTGGCCTACCGAGTTATGGCTTCGGACAGTCTGATAAAAGGATATTCCTTTGCTGATACGTTCGATCTTATTCATGGCCATTACAAATTAAATAGAGATGAAGCTTTTGCGATTACACTAAGGGCACATAGAGGGGGCGGATTCACCAAAGACCGCTTATATTTAAGTGGATTACGCAAGATTTACAAGCGTTATAAAAATGAAGAATCTTTAGATATTTTATTAACGGGCAAGGTCGCATTAGACAATGAGCCTTCCATGATGTACATGAAGCAATTAGGTTTGGTAGAACCAATAACTCATAAGAGTTATACTTTCCAACAAAAGCTAAACACCAATTCTACTTTAGATTTTATTTTGAATAATTTGAAGTGATAGAACTTTGTCACTTCGAGTGATTTTTTCTGAACATTGTGAAGTAAAAATTGTATCGAGAAGCGTTATTATTCAAAATAGCACTCAATCTAAAAACTTCGCTTTTAATTCCGGAGTAGGAATCATACAGGCATCCTGCTTACCATACCACTTATAACGGTTACGTGCCACAAAATCATAAATAACATTTCTGAAGCCCAAAGGAAAAAACTTAAAAAATTTAGATAAAGTACGATAACCTTTAAGTAAGGAACCTATTTCTAAAGCCGCATCTGACTTGGTATAATAGGCGACACCTGGGTCGATTAGAATAATAGAATCCACGTTTGAAGTATCAATATTTCGTTCTGAAGTTAATTGTTGGCCAATTTCACTCTGTAAAGCTGCATAACGGAACACATCTTCTGTATCATGCTTGATGACAAATTGTATGGAAGAGTTGCATAAATTGCAAACCCCATCAAACAAGACTATTTTTTTACCTTCTTCCACATAACAAAGATACTGCAGCCCAAAATGATAGCCTACATTTTATAATGTATTTAAGAAACTGGTCAAATCAATTTCCTTATCAATCCCTAACTTCTTTTTTAAACGGTATTTTGATTTTAGAATGGAATCTGGTAATACGTTAAGGGTTGCAGCTATCTCCTTTGTTGTCAAATTCATTCTTAGAAAGGCGGCCAAGCGAATCTCCTTTTCTGAAATATCTGAGGCAATAGTTTTTAGTTTTTGGTCAAAATCATTGTGCACTTCGGCAAAATAAGTTTTAAAAACCTCCCAATCTTTGTCCGAGGCATTCTCTTTTTTAAGGAGCATAACAATGCGTCTAAACTCTGTTTTGAACTTGTCTGGGGAGTTTTTCACATGCTCTAAGTTCTGCATGAGTTCTTGAATAAAAGTATTCTTTTGGACCAAGTGTAGGGTCTGACTAGTCAATTCTTTCTTTTTATGCGCAATTTCCTGTTTATAGATTTCTTCCTGTTTTTCTCGTGCGATTCGATTCTTTTTGATACGTTGTCTAAACCCAAAAACGGATAGTCCAAATAGTCCTAGTATAGCCGCCATACCACCAGCATAAAGTCCTTTGGTTAGTGTATTAACTTTTGCTTTTTCATTTAAGGTTTTAATCTCTTCTTCTTGTAAGGCTATTGCGGCTTCTTTTTTTTCGGTCTGATATTTTATCTCCAGTTCATTAATTGCTTTTACCTTATTACTGTCTAAGACTTCAACTATCCTATTAAAATGTTCCGTTTTGTATTGGTATGCTTTCTCGAAATTTCCTAAACCTGCAAAACTCAATGCAAGCCCTTCATAAACATGAGCAATCTCAACCTTTTTTTGAGCTAAACTATCCAATGAAAGAGCTTCAAAGTAATACGGTACTGCACTTCTGAATTCTTTGGTTCGAACTTTACAAAGCCCAAGGTTTCTGGCTGCTAAACTTAGAACATGGGGGTTATTGATTTTTTTTGAGATTTTATAAGCTTTTTCATAAAAAGGAATTGCTTTTTGTATACTGTCTTGATCAATGTATACGCTTCCTATGTTATTGTTAAGCAATGCTATATTGCTTTCATTATTGGTTTTTTCGTAATATAAAAGTGCTTTTTTATAAAATAAGAGGGCTTCTTCAAACCTGTTTTCGTTTTTGTAGTTAACTGCTATTCGATTCCAAATATTTACTAATCTTCTTTCGTCATTTTCTTCTTTGTAAATAGTTTGGGCTTTTAAAAAATAGTCATGAGCTTGTTCATGATTCAAGAGCAGGGCGTGAACAGTTCCAATATTCGTGTAGCCCATTGCTAGCCTAATCGGGTTTGCATTAAGTCTTTCTAACAGTTTAATTGATTTTAAGCCATTTTGAATTGCTTTTTCATACATGCCCATTCGGCGTTGCATAATTCCTATGTTGTTATAAGTGGAAGAAAGAACAGAATCATTACCTGCCTCTTGAAAATATTCAGCAGCCTTTTCTAAATACTCAACTACTAGAGTATTATTTCTATAAAATTTCTCTAAACCAGCCATTTTTCCGTATGCTCTTCCATAATAATTAGGCTTATCAATTTTTAAACTTATAAGATTCACACTATCTAAATAGAGTTGAGCCAATTCACGATTATTTCTTGTGTAAATTTTAGCAAGTTTACCATAGACATCAAACTTAGATGTATCTGGAAGAGTTGGAATGATTCTTTGCAAACTATCAATATCCTTTTTGTTTTGTGCAAACAAAATATAACCGCAGGTTAAAGTTAGTATGAATGTAATTTTAATCTTTTTCATATCTCGTTGATTATTTTAACAAGTTAATCAATATATCCTATTGAAATAGGTCGGATCATATAATCAAAAACATGTTTGTCCATGTAAAGTCCATATAAATATAAACTCAATTATTACTACAATACTTTTAAATATACTGATATTAAAGGGGTTAAGGGTTTTTTGTGTTTTGTGTAAACGGTACATGTCCATACGTCAATTTGTTAAAATCTATACACCTTGTCCATACTTTGTCCATGGACAAAATTAGGTTTGAGCACGTTCCACTTCTAGTTTTGGAGTGTTGAATCTTAAAAACAAAAATTATGAAAACAAATCAATCACCACTGAAAAAAATTTTCAAGTTAGTACCATTGGTTCTATTCTTTCTTGTTTTTGCTTGCAGCAAAGATGAGGTTGACCCAGTAGCGCCACAATTTTCAAACGAAGAGGCGGAGGACTTTAATACTGTAGTCGCTAGTTTAAGTGCGTTTGATCAGCCTACTGAGTCTTCAATAGCCGAATCTGGGACAACTAACCCAGAACGTGAAGGGGAAACTGAGTTTGAATGTTTTACCAGAACCTATAATGGAGCACCTGGTTTTAATGAACTCTTTATGTTAGACCCCACCACTGATGTCATTTATCCAGGTGCCTTGTTAAAAGGTGAATCTATCCCAACTGGTGAATACATCGCAATAAACGCTGAAAGGGCACCTATTACCGTATCCACCTCATTTAGTAATATTACAGGTAGTCCTTCGGTAACCATTGAAAATCCGAATAAACTGAGTACGGTACGAGCAGGTATCAATGAACTATTGGCCAGAGAGGTGACTGGTGCCACACCTGCAAATCTGGTGGTTGAAGAATCAGAAGTGTATTCGGAACAGCATATGGCTGTTGCCATCGGTGCCAATTACAGAGGGTTGACCAAAAGTATTGGCGGTAGTATTGACTTCAACCGATCAGAAAGAAAAAACACTTATGTTTTGAAATTCATTCAAAAATATTTTACGCTTGATTTAGACACACCAGGTCAATCACCTAGTGATTTGTTTACCGAATTACCCAATCTAGAAAGCCTAGGCTCCACAAGCCCAGTATACGTCTCATCGGTAACGTACGGACGGATGGTTTTATATACAGTTGAATCAGACTCGTCAATTACACAAGTAAGAACTGCTTTTAATGGGGCAATTAATGCAGGATTTGAGGGTAATATTAATGCAGAGGGTTCATATTCAGCCCTTTTCAATTCATCTACTGTTAAAGCAACGGTAATTGGAGGTTCGGGTGCCAGTGCTACCCAGGTGGTAAATGGACCTCAGGGCGTTTATGACTATATTTCGGAAGGGGGCAACTACTCAAAAGATTCACCCGGAGCTCCCTTAGCCTATAAATTAAGATACGTTAAACAAGGCTTTCCAGTTGCAAAAGTAATTTTAGCTACAGAATATAATATTAGGAGTTGTGATTTGGCCTACCCAAAATATAGAATTACAATTAATGATTTATATGTGGCTCAAACACCGGCAGTAGGTAGCGAAGGACTTCATTTAGAAATATGGGGTTCCGTTCAAGGGAAAATTAATAGCAAATCAGACCGAGTACGGTGGGTACGCCCAAGCACTAATGATCTTCAGATTTCACTTTTTCGGTCTCATCTAATTAATGAGAGTATCGACATTGAATTGTACAGACCTGATTACGACAATGATTACGTAGAATTATCAGGTGACGTCAATGATAAAGACTTATTTTCAAGCGAAAACTTAGGCGTCAGGTCATTGAAAATACCTTTAACTGATATAGGAGATGCCGGAAATTCGGGAACCTATAGATTAATTTTTGATGAGGTATCCTTACATACGCTCTATGGAAACTTTACTGTGGAAAGAATTAAATAGTGAATTAATTATTTATTAGTCATGCAGTCGGCGCCTTAAGTTGTGATTCAACAGCTTGGTGTCGGCTGTTATTTTAAAAATCACTTTTAAAACCTATCAGAATCTGGCCAATATTCTGAGGTATACCTTATATTATTTTTTTTAAGGAAATTCTGTATTTCCAAATATGGGTTTTTATCAAGACTTGAAAATTTTTGTGCCATAAGCTGTAGTGTTCGCTCCCTACTAACTGGCTCTCCTACAATTTTGTTGACTATCCATAGCCACCAATTTTTTGGACCTAGTGCTTTTAATAAGGCAATTTCAGATTCATTGGAAATATATATGAGATGTTCTCCACCAGAACTTGATTCCCTGATACAAATTCTTTTATTATGAAAGAAAATATCAGTAGAATTCACCAGCCCATTTTGATATAAGGTGTAAGCGTTTTTCATGGTTTTCAAAGGAGGTATTATTTTTTAGCTTCCAGAAGTTCAAGTGAATCCAGCTGGTATTAGAAGTAAAAAGGCAGTAGTTAACTACTGCCTTTCTTTTTCTACACTATGAATAGCATCTATTTTTATCAAGTTTTTGTAACAATCATTTATTGTATGCTATCAATCGCCTTATTTAAAAGTGCCAAGGTAGCTTCGATTCCTTCTTCTTCAGACAGCACATTGCCTTCGTATTCAATACCGATGTATCCTTTGAAGCCTGAATCTTTTACAATTTTCAGCATTTTGTAGAAATCGGTATGAATTTCATTTCCATTCTCGTCAAAATCATTTGATTTTGCACTTACTCCTTTGGCGTATGGCATTAATTCAGACATACCCTTATAACGATCGTATTCGTTGGCACAACCATCAGGACTGCGCTCAATACAAAAATTACCATAATCAGGAAGTGTGCCGACATTGTCCATGTTCACTTCAGCCATGATTCCAGCCAACCAAGCACCATTTGAAGAGTATCCTCCATGATTTTCTACAATAATATTGATACCCTGTTTAGCGCCATACGCTCCTAATTGTTTTAGACCGTCGACTGCATTGGCTGCGACTTCTTCAGTGCTTCCTTCACCAGCAGCATTTACTCGAATGGAATGTGCTCCTAAAAACTTTGCAATATCTACCCATTTGTGATGGTTTTCTACGGTTCTTTTTCTGGCTTCAGGGTCAGCATCCCCAAGATTGCCCAATGCATCACACATAATCAATCCTACACTTACGCCAGCCACTTCACATCGTTTTTTAAAATCGTCCCAAAAGGCTTGATTATCCACTTTTCCATAGTAGAAGGTATTCACCAATTCAATGGAATTAACACCAAACTTTGCTGCCATTTCCGGAAAATCCTTTGGATCTGCGTTACCCAATAATATGTCATCAGGTGATTCTTGAAGTGTTTTTACAAACCACTCCCAATACCCTTCTTTCTGAGGCCCTAAATATGCTTTATGAAAAGACCATTGGGCCAATGAGATTTGAAAGTCAGGTGTTTGAACTTCCACCTCTTGAGAAGCTTCAGTTACCGTATTTGACTCTGAATTGGCCTCTGTCTTTGTACGACAAGAAGTTATAAAAAGTAGACTTACTGCGAGAATTATGATTTTTTGTTTCATTACGAAATGATTTAATTGTTGGTAGTAGTATGAAATTCGGTTCGCCTACTTATATCTAAAAATAACAAGTTCTGAATTGAATCTTATTATAATTTAAGATATAATTGCTCAAAAAGGATAAATTATCATTTCTTGGCTTCCACCAAATCTAACTGTTCTACACTGACATTTGTAGTGAAAAGACCGTAGTTGACTACGGCTTTATTTTTTTCTAATTTATCAATAGTACCAACAGCTTTGCCATCAAATAGGCGCACCCTATCACCAATCTTAAAGACTGGTCGTGGTTTGGTTTTTTCAGCTTGAACAGCTTTTTTCTTTTTAACAATTTGTTCTTTACGAACCTTTACAATTTTTTGTTCAAGTTCGTTTGCTACCTGTTTCTTTTGAGCTTTTTTAGCTTTTGCCTGCTTTGCTGTCGTCTTTTTACGCTTGCTATTCTCAGTTTCAACGATGCGCAATAATTCTGAAATTAAAGGGCGTTTTTTATTATCTAGAAAGAATTTCTCTGAGGCATCATTTAGTTTGTTTCCTAAATAGATCATACGTTGATTATGATCATATTGCTCCTGATAATTCTCCAGCTTTGATTTAACCTTGGCATTGAGCGCTTCTAGTTTTTTAGCCTCTTCACGTGCTTTGGTTTCCTCATCTTGCAAACGTGAACCGGTTTTAGCCATTTTACTTCGTTCTTGCTGCAATTTTGAAATAGTGGCATCAAAACGAACCTTGCCGCGGTCAATTTTCTTTTTGGCTTTATTTATTAGGGAGTAGGGGATTCCATTTTTCTGGGCCACCTCAAATGTAAATGAACTCCCTGCTTCACCCAAAATCAATTGAAAAGTGGGCTGTAAGGTCTTATTATCAAAACGCATATTGGCATTGGTCGCATGCTCTAATTCATTCGCCAATAGCTTTAAGTTTGCGTAATGCGTAGTAATCACACCATAAGCCCCACGTTCATAAAAAATCTCTAAAAAACTTTCTGCTAAGGCACCACCCAATTCTGGGTCAGAACCAGTGCCGAATTCATCAATTAAAAAAAGTGTTCTATTATTGCACTTCTTTAAAAATTGGTTCATGTTTTTTAAGCGATAACTATACGTGCTTAAATGATTTTCGATAGATTGGTTATCACCAATATCTGTAAGTATTTTATTAAAAAAACAAACTGTACTGCGTTCATGGACAGGTATTAATAATCCACTTTGCAACATTATCTGTAAAAGTCCAATCGTCTTTAAGGTGATACTTTTACCACCAGCATTAGGACCAGAAATTACTATAATTCGATTTTTAGCATGTAACTCTATGCTTTGAGGCCAAGTCTTCTCTTTCTTCTGTTTGTTGTTTAAATATAGTAGTGGGTGATAGGCATCTCTTAAAAACAAACGTCTTTCTTTACTTATTTCTGGAAGTATCCCATTCATTTCATTCGCATACTTAGCTTTAGCCGAAGTAATATCAATATGGGTTAGGTATTCTTGATAAGCAGCTAAAAAGTCTTGAAAAGGTCGTATACTATCGGTCAGTTCGTTAAGAATGCGCTGTATTTCTTCTTTCTCTTCGAATTCAAGATTACTTAATTCTTGAGAAAACTGTAAAGTCGCCTCAGGAACGATATAAACGATGCTTCCCGTTTTTGAAGCACCCATTACAGTACCGCGCACCTTTTTACGATACATGGCTTTTACTGCCAAAACTCTTCGGTTGTCTACTACAGATTCTCGAATTTCATCTAAAAACTCCGAAGCCTGATATTTGGTTAAAGCAACCCCAAAACTCTGATTGATTTTTCCTCTAACCTGATTAATCTGATAGCGAATTTCTTTTAAATCAAATGAGGCATCATCTCGTATTTCCCCAAACTTATCAATGACATTGTCGATATTGACAGGTATGCTTGAATTCTCTTCAACGGTCTCTGAAAAGACAAAAAGCAGCGGATAGTATTCTTTAAATTTTTTAAAAAACTTTTTATGCGTAATTATAGTATTGCAAATCTGCTTGATACGACGAAATCCAGACAGTTCTAAGGTGGTGTTTTCAATTTTTAATAGCTTTAATTCTCCATTAATACTATCAAAACCATGATTTGGTATACGATTATCATTAGCGAAAGAGGCTAAGTATTCAGAGGTCTGATTTAAAAGATTGAGTATGGTTTCTTCTTCATTGGCCGGCGTCAAGTCGAGCACGGCATCCTTACCCATTTCTGTATTACAGCGTGAACGTAGCTGTTCTAAAACCGTTGGGAATTCTAAGTCTTGAAGGGTTTTTGTATTAATTTGCTGCATTTTCATTTTCTAGCGCTGCAAATATAAGAACAACAGCTATAGCAAATGGAATCATTTATTTCTCGCTTCAATCAGCTTTTTAAATTGGAAAGAATGGTATCTATTGCATTAATAACCGTATCTACGTTATTTTTTGTAAAACACAAAGGAGGTTTTGTTTTCAAAACGCTATCATCTGGTCCATCTGTACTGATAAGGATATGTTCATGACGTAGTTCATTTTTTAAATACTGAGCCAATTCGTAATTCGTTTTTTTTGTACCTGCATGAACGATATCAATACCTATAAAAAGTCCGGAACCTCTGACATCCCCAATAACAGGATGCTTTTCTTGAAGTTTTCGTAACTTCTGTTGATAATAATCACCAACTTCCTTGGCGTTTTGTTGCAGCTTTTCTTCTTCAATGACTTGCAAAACTGATAACCCAATCGCACAAGACACTGGGTTGCCTCCAAAAGAACTAAAAAACTCTACTCCTTTTTCAAAAGAGGCTGCTATTTCATCCGTAACGACTACTGCTCCAATAGGGTGACCATTGCCCATGGGCTTTCCTAAAATTACAATATCTGGTACTACATCATGCATTTCGAATCCCCAATAATAATCTCCTAAACGCCCGAACCCTGTTTGCACTTCATCGCTAATACAAAGGCCCCCGTGTTTTCGAATTTCTGGGTATAGGTATTTTAAATATCCAACTGCCAAAGGTACTTGACCCCCACAACCCACAATAGGTTCCGCAATAAATGCAGCGACCGTTTGGAGTTCTTCTCCCAACTTAATTATAGCGTCTTGAGCATACAATTCTCCTTTATTTCCATATTTTCCACGGTACGCATCTGGTAAAGTAGTTTTTAGAATATCATCTTTTTGCCCTTGTCCTTTTTTATTGTTGAACTTATAGTCACTGATATCAATAGCTGTTTGTGTATTACCATGATAGCCATGTTCCATGACCATGATATGTTGTTTGCCAGTGTGTATTTTAGCCATACGAATAGCTAAATCACTGGCTGCACTACCCGAATTAACAAAAAATACTTTATTCAGGGATTTTGGAAATTTGCGCAGTAACGCTTCGGCATAATGCGGCAACAAGTCATAGAGATAACGTGTATTTGTATTCAATGTGCCCATTTGTTTCTGCCCAGCTTCAACTACCCTAGGATGGCAGTGTCCAACATGCGGAATGTTATTGTAAGCATCTAAAAAGGTAGTGCCATGAGCATCGTACATATATTGAAAAGCCGAACCAACCATATGAATAGGTTCTTTATAGCTTAGGGATAAAATCGGACTAAGGTGTTTATGTCTTTGAGCTATGGGCATTTTTACAGATGATTCAATGGTGTTAGGAAGCCCTATAACAGTTCTGAATTCTTGTAAGACATTTATCGGATTTAACTTAATCCATTTATGGAGCATAGACCATGCAAAATCTTCACTAACAGAAGTATATGTGTTTTCAGGATGTTTATTTTTTGCATTAGCAGAATTACAAACACTGGTACATAATCTAGCAGCTATTAAATAGTACAAAACTTCTATTTCTTGCTCTTGAATTGGGTTTTTACTATGATATCCTTTTAACGATGCTATTGCCCATTCTAGAGGATTTTCTTTATCATAAGCGATATAGGTCATGGCGATAGCCACTTCATTTATTAAAGGAGAATAGGTGACATCTCCAAAATCAATCAAGCCTGATACCACTTTATTATTTTTTAAAAGGATATTCCACTCATTGACATCATTATGTACGACTTGCTTACGTAATTTAGGAAGTATAGGAACGACATGTAATTGAAATTGTTGAAAAAAGTAATAAACTAAATTTTTATTGTAGACATTTTCAATAAACTGCAGATGTCTTTTGTTGCGTAAGAAATATTTTAAATCCCATTCCAACTCACGGGCTTTAAGAACGTAACTCTCCAAAGGTTTTAGTTTGATATCCATCTTGGCCGTAAACGCCCCAATATCAAAGGCTAGATCTAAAGTCGGACTGGTATCCCCCAAAAAATCACCTTCTAAAAAAGTAAGCATCCTATAAATGTGATTTTCATCACCAATTAAAACCCTTTTTACAAAGGACCCGTCTGAAAATGGAATAGGTTCTGGAAAGTCCCCAAAACCGCAATCTTTAAGCACATTTAATACCTCATTCTCTGCGAGCAGAACATCAAATAACGATTTAGAATAGCGATATTCTTTAAAAACAAAACGCGAGTCTTCATTTCGAATCAAATAGTTGCTATTGTCATACCCTACCAATTTTTTAATCCATGGAGACCTAAAACCAAATTCCTTTTGTAAAAATTGTTCTAAGTTCACTTTAATCGGTTTTAGGAAAGTGCATTGACCAGTAAATCTGTTCCAATTCTAACGACATCGGTTGTAGGCAATTTAGTGAGTTTTGCAATCGAATCCATCTTTATCGCTGCCTGCTCATCTGTAAGACCAATAGTATTTAGCGCAATGCCTATGGTTTTCGCTGGAGTATGCGAACCACAGACTTTGGCCACTTGTTCATTCAAGGTTATAAACTCATCCAAAGGCGGAATTTCAACATGCGAAACTGGATGTCTAAGATGAGTATGCGCTGCTTTATGACAAAGAATCATATGTGTTGGCTGTGAACCTCTTATTAAAGGTAATGTTGCCGTACTACCTGGATGTGCCAAAGAACCTTGTCCTTCAATAATTATAATATCTTTATCAGCTTGTTCTAAAACAGCCTGTTCAACAGCTCCAGCTGCCTGATCTACTTTTATCGCATCCAGAGGAATCCCATTTCCCATTAAAGTAATTCCAATTTGTCCTGTAGGCACAAAACCAACGTTCATACCATGTTCTTTTAAAGCTGAATAGAGTTCTAACCCTGCAGTCATTTTGCCGGCTGCCATATCAGTACCGACCATAAGTACTCGTTTATTACTTAATTTGGCAGCCTTAGCAGTTGCAATGGGATAGGAGTGAGCGGGTTTTCTAACATCCCATATGATTTGTCCTTCTTTTGTTAATAAATGTCCAAACCGTTCATTTAAATCATCATGTAGGCCATTGATTAAGGAAAGTCCATTTTGTAAAGCGATAGAAATCGGTTTATCCCATTCTGAGGGAAAACGTCCTCCAGAAGGTGCTATGCCTAAAACAATGATCTCACTTCCTTGCTGAATAGTTTCTTCAACAGAAGCATATACAGGAATATCATAGGGCAAACCCACAGCATCGCGAACAGTTTTCCCTGAAAATTTAGAGTCTATAACCCCAACAATTGGATGTTTTGCAAACCGCATGAGTCCAAAACCCATTTTACCGGAGTCATTATCAAGTGCACCTTCCATATAAATGCACATTTTTTGAGAGGCATCAAACATAGCTGATAATTTACAGTTTGAATTTTCCACCATGACCGGGAACATCCAACGGCATGGTAATTTCGTTAATTAATGGAGCACCTTCACATGGGTCTGGGTTCAAATTGAGATGCGAATCCAAATCGATATGGTCCAACACACCAGATACCGCTGCCCCAGCCGCAATGGATATAGAAGATTCTCCCATGCATCCAATCATGGTCTTTAAATTAAAGGCATTAG
>Ga0316204_10006735_pt1 | contig 17398 bp, 14 predicted proteins | sample 6monrhotite_MG_2_FD_205661 | JGI IMG/M metagenome (GOLD analysis project Ga0316204, IMG submission 205661) | Microbial mat bacterial communities from mineral coupon in-situ incubated in ocean water Damariscotta River, Maine, United States -... | ecosystem: Environmental > Aquatic > Marine >... | reverse complement strand
AGAAATTTGGTATGACCGACTTTATCAACCCAAAAAAATCGCCGGAGCTTGTTGAGGCCATTATGGATCTGACCAATGGCGGCGCGGATTACAGCTTTGAATGTATCGGCAATGTTAATACCATGCGCCAAGCCCTTGAATGCTGTCATAAAGGCTGGGGCGAGAGCATCATCATCGGCGTTGCGGGCGCGGGCCAAGAGATTTCCACAAGGCCCTTTCAGCTTGTCACAGGGCGGGTCTGGCGCGGCAGTGCCTTTGGCGGCGCGCGCGGCCGGACAGATGTACCGAAAATTGTTGACTGGTATATGGACGGCAAGATTAATATTGATGATCTGATCACCCACACCATGCCCCTTGATGATATTAACAAGGCCTTCGATCTCATGCATAGCGGTGAGAGTATCCGCAGTGTGGTGCTGTATTAATGTTGGAAAAATTATCCGAGCATGGCTGCTTTGGTGGGCGATTGGCCTATTATAAGCATCGCGCAGAAACCCTTGATTGTGACATGCGTTTTACGGTTTTTACGCCGCCAAATCTTGCGGGCAGGAAATGTCCTGCCGTGACCTATCTTGCGGGCCTGACCTGCACAGAAGATAATTTCACCACGAAAGCCGGAGCTTACAAGGTGGCCGCAGAACTTGGCCTGATACTGGTTGCGCCAGATACCTCCCCGCGCGGCGATCATGTGCCCGATGAAGAGGCCTGGGATTTTGCCAAGGGGGCCGGATTTTACGTCGACGCCACCATAAGTCCGTGGGATAAAAACTATCAGATGTATAGCTATATCAGCCGGGAATTAAACCGGCTGATTGTTGATAATTTTCCTGTGGATGCCGCGCGGCAGGGCATTTTTGGTCATTCCATGGGCGGACATGGGGCCTTGACGCTCTATCTTAAAAACCCGGATATTTATAAATCCGTTTCCGCATTCGCGCCCATTGTTGCCCCCAGCCAGTGCCCGTGGGGCCATAAAGCACTCGGTAATTATTTGGGTGATGATAGGGGCGTATGGGCGGCCCATGACGCCGTAGAACTGATGAAAAATTCTGCCCGATCCCAGAAAGCTCAGGCCCGGCCCGTGATTTTGATTGATCAGGGGCTGGATGATCCCTTCCTTGAAGCACAGCTTAAACCTCACCTGTTTGAGGAAGCTTGCGCGGCCGTAAGGCAAAAACTCACCCTGCGCCGCCATGCGGGTTATGACCACGGATATTTCTTCATCCAGACCTTCATGGAAGATCATATTCGGCATCACGGAAAAATATTATGAATGCCTTATCACGCCGAGATTTTCTATCCCGCCATAAAGAGTTTCGCGAATAATAAGTAAAATCCATCTATCGGCAATGCAAGGAGAAATATTTATGCCTTCACGCAGTATGAAAAGACATGACCCGCTAGAAGATTTTACTTTGCATGAAATTACGCTTGAGGCTACAAAAAAAACTGTTTACGTTTCTGGTACGGGGCCAGCCGTCATTGTTATGTGTGAAATGCCCGGTATAAGCCCACATGTGGCCAGATTCAGTCGATGGGTACGTGATGCCGGATTTACAGTCTATATGCCATCGCTATTTGGCCGTGACGGGGCTATTGCAAGTGCAGATGAAGGCGCAGAAATATTCCAGCGCGCTTGCGTCAGCGCGGAATTCCGTGCATTTTCCGGGAATGGTTCTAGCCCTGTGACCCAATGGCTTCGGGCCTTGGCACGTTATGCGCACGCAGAATGCGGCGGGCCGGGTGTGGGGGCCATCGGCATGTGTTTTACCGGAAACTTTGCCCTCTCCATGATGCTTGAACCTGCTGTTCTAGCTCCTGTTCTATCACAGCCTTCCTTACCCATGGATGATCCTGCTGGTATTGAAAGCCCGCAAGAGGAAATCGATGCTGTGCGTGCCCGTCTTGAACGGGATGACCTTACGGTTTTGGCCTATCGGTTTGAGGGCGATAAATTTTGCAAGGCACAGCGTTTTGCAGCCTATCAAGACGCCCTGGGAGACCGTTTTGAAGGACATATATTACCAGATTCTGCCGCCAACACCGATGTGCCGCCCTTCACCAAAAAATATGTCGTAACCCCGCATAGTGTGGTGACGACACATTTAATAGATGAGGAAAACCAACCTACGGCCAAAGCCCGGGATGACATATTGGCGTTCTTTGCAAAACGATTAGGTCAATAAGTAAAAATTTCAAAACTGCCCGCATCTAGCCTTTCATTGAATCATCTAATAGCAAGATCAGGTCAATCATTGGCGCGACAAGAGCCCCGAACTTGTTGCGCCAGTTATGCCCGCCTGCGTGTTTTTTCTATCATTAATAACTAACATATGTTAGTATTTCAAAATAGCCACTGAACGATAAGAAAAACGCACTTTTAGTTTTCTAGAAGTCGTAATTTTTCGGGTGGTCCTATTTAATTAATTTACGCAAACGGGAGATATATTCATGCCAGAAGATAAAAAGTCATTTACTTTCAATAAAAAAACAATCGTTGTGACGGGAGGCGCCGGAGGGATAGGCTTAGCCATAGCCAAAAGTTTTGCAGCGCTAGAGGCACATGTTTTTACGCTGGATATACATGAAGAATATATTGAAGATGTGCCGCCAGAGCTTCTGAAAAATATGTCGCATATATCGCTCGATTTACGTGATCCAACGGCAATCGCGGATGCATTTTCTGTCGTCAACAGTAAGTCGGATGAACTTCATGTGTTGGTTAATAATGCGGGCATCGGAGATGTGGACCTGATCGAGACGCTGCCCCTGGAGATGTGGCGAAGTGTCATGGATGTCAATTTAACGGCGCCTTTTTTATCCGTTCAGGCGGCATTGCCGATGTTGCGCAAAGCTGGTCAAGCGTCAATTATAAATGTTGCCTCAATCGCGGGCAAGCGCATGTCTTATAATGGCGGCGCGGCCTATACCGCTTCAAAATCCGGCTTGCTGGGCTTCACCCGTCATGCCGCCTATGAACTTGCCCGGGACGGCATCCGCATTAATGCTGTATGTCCCGGCCCGACTCTCACCCCCATGATCATGAATTCCACAAGCGCCGAAGAAAGAGATAGAGGGGTGCAAAATATCCCTCTTGCCAGTTGGATAGAGCCACAGGATATCGCAAACGCCATATTATTCCTTGCCAGTGATGCAAGCCGGATGTGTACCGGAACGACAATAGATGTGGATGGTGGTTTCCTGATCAGCAGCGGCGCGTCAGCTGAAAATTATTTTGCCCGGCGCGGAAAGTAAAATATCAATATAGATCCAGATCTCGTGCCGATATGACTTTACCCTGATATCCGGCTTGCCTGATTTCTCTAATGAGATCCTCATCCGTCGCCCCCCAGAAAAGCTGATGGTATAAAACCAGCAGCTTGGGCTGCGCCTGTTTGGCTATTTCGGCAAGTTGATGCGTAGAAGTGTGAAAGGCGGCGTGATATTTTTGCCATTCTTCCGGCAGGTCTTTAAATTTTTCAGTCGAAAATACTTCATGGACGAGAATATCCGCCCCGGTGGCCGCTTCGATCAAAGCCGGGCTTGGCGCGGCATCGCCGGAAATGACAATCTTTGTGTCCCCATCAGAAAAAACGAAGCCATAAGCATTTTGCCACGCCCCATGAATAACTGGCACGGCATCGACTTTAATATCCGCCGTCTCCAGGATCGTCCCGCCGCGAGTAAACTCGGTTGTCTCGACCTTATAGCCTTCCGGGCTGGCGGGCTCCAAACCATTCAGGCGAATATCAATATCCGCCTGATAGGCCTGAATAATATGAAAAGCCATTTCTTTCGTGCCGGTAGGCCCAAAAAGTTTTAACGGTTGCGTGCGCCCGAGAACCCATGGACTAAAAACGAGATCGGCAAGACCTATGGTATGATCGGTATGCAAATGAGTTATGAAGGCCATATTAAGATTTTTAGCTTCAAGGGAAGATATGTCGTGTTTCTTGAAGGCAGAGGCGGCCCTGCGGACGATCCCTACCCCGATATCAATAAGATATGACTTGTCATTCTTGATAATGGCCAGAGCAGGCCCGGCGCGCTCAGGATTGGCGGCAGGAGTCCCTGTCCCGAGCATAACAAGCTTCATCGGCTCTCCCGCAATTGCCCCATAGCTTGAAATTATAAAAACACCGATCAGGCATAATATTATGGCTTTGTTCATGGTAAATATTCCCTGTTTTTGTTCATCAGATTGCCTGCGCATTCGACGATATCTTCTACTTTGGGCAAGAAGGCCTTCTCCATTTCCCGGTGGAACGGTACCGGTACCGATGGGGCCGCAATAAGTTTAACGGGCGCTTTCAGACTGTCAAATGCATGATCTGCAACAACAGATACGATTTCATGTGCTGAATTAGCCGATCTGATCGCCTCATTGACAACAATGACCCGTCCGGTCTTTTTTGCCGACTGTATGATGGTCTTTTCATCCAACGGTACAATTGTCCGCAGGTCGATCACTTCAGCATCGATGCCGCTCTGCGCCAGGATTTTAGCTGCCTGAAGGGCGCGTTTGGACATCAGGCCCGAGCCAATGATGGTGACATCATTACCCGCGCGAGATATCCGGGCTTTACCAATGGGTACATGAGGCAGGTCTTCGTCAATTTCTTCCTTGCCCGCATGATACAGGGCCATATGCTCTAGAAACAAAACAGGATTATCATCCAGAATGGCACTTTTCATCATGGCCTTGGCTTCGCGCGGCGTGGTGGGGGCCACTATTTTAATGCCCGGAATATGGGCCGCCCAGGAATGGAGATCATAAGCGTGACCATGAAAAGGGCCAACGCCGTATTTAGCGCGGACAACCAGCGGTATTTTAACCGTTCCTGCAGAATAGTAATGCATCGCGCCCGCGTCCATAAGCTGTTGCATGATCAGGCCCAGAAACTCAAGAAACATCAGATCGACGATGGGCCGCTTGCCCTGCATGGCCGCACCAATTGCCGCGCCCACTATGGTGCCTTCTGAAATGGGCATGTCAATGACCCGTCCCTCAGCACCAAATTCCTGCCATAATCCGGCGGTAGATTTTAACGGGCCACCAAAGGTGCCAACATCTTCGCCCATAATTAATACATTTTGGTCGCGGCGCATTTCTTCCGCGATGGCATCAACGCAGGCTTGTTGGAATGTCTGTCTGGTCATGATCGTCCCCCCGCATAAACATATTCTACGCTTAATTCTTCCGTGTCTGGCTTGGGATCCACCAGTGCCTGTTCAAAGGCAAGCCTTATTTCTGTTTCAACCTCCTGGTCGAGGGCATCCAGTTCCGACATAGAGCTAATCCCTTCGGCTGTTAAATATTTGCGGAATTTAACGATCGGATCTCTTTTTCGCCAGGCCTTGACTTCCGCCTGATCGCGGTAATCTTCGGTATCAGAATAAAAATGTCCGGCAACGCGGTAAGTTTTTGCCTCAATCAGGCTGGGGCCATCCCCTTGGCGGGCTTTTGAAATGGCGGTTTGCATGGCACCATGCACCGCCAGAATGTCGTTGCCGTCCACTTCAATGCCGGACATACCAAAACCCGCCCCCCGGGCGGCGATTGACCCGCTAACGCCATCATTCACATTGGTGGAGATGGCAAATTGATTATTTTGACAAACGAAAATGATCGGCAACCTCTGAACGGAGGCCAAATTCATGGCTTCATGACAATCGCCTCTGCTCGAAACTCCATCGCCAAATACGGCGACCGCGACGTCATCCCGTCCGTCCAATTTTGCGGCAAGCGCGGCCCCGGCGGCATAGCCCAGGGGCGGCCCCAAGGATCCTGAATACAGCCCAATAAGATTAAATTCCGGGGGACCGCAAATATCATTTCTGTGCCGTCCGGCATTATATCCGGTCTTCTTGGCAAACATCCCCGCCATAAGGCGGCGCAGATCCGCACCTTTGGCATAGGCGGCAACGGGGCTTCCCCTGTAATGCGGGGCCAATACATCCGTTTGGCGCAGGCCATGATACACACCGGCAACGACAGCCTCTTCGCCTTCCAAGCCATGCCAGTGACCGTCATGGCTACCGATTATTTTGTCTAGATTTCGTGAAAAGGTCATGATCCGGTAAAGCTCTAATAGTATCTGATTTGATTTTAACATTTTTCATTCCTAACTTTACTTTGCAACCGCGATCCGGCCAATGACAGAACCCACAGCAACCTCGGTGTCACTTTCAATCACTATTTCCTTGAGGATACCGGTTGCCGGGCTTGGCACTTCAAAAGCCGCCTTGTCGGTCATAATTTCCACAATGGTTTCGCCCTCATCCACGGGATCACCAACAGAATTAATCCATTCGCTTATGGTGGCTTGGGTAACGCCGTCCCCTACTTCAGGGACAATAATATCTATGTACATTGGGAACTTCCTTCAAAAATTAAGGTTGTTTTTGTTAAAAAATTTACATTTTTCTCAAGTATCCGGCGGCGATCGTCCAATGAATGCCGGCCCAGAGAAACACCACAGGTACGACCGCCAGGCCGATTTTTAAAGAGTCCACACCAAAAACCGGCTCGAAATAATCACTAAGAATCCCGACGACCAAGGGGCCAAGTCCCAGACCGATCATATTCATCACAAACATGGAAAACGCCGTCGCCATAGCACGATTCTCCTGGGGTGCCACCTTTTGGATCGCGGCAAAAGTCGGGGCGTGCCAGGCGGATACCATCATGATCGGGATAATGAACATGACTATCGCCATGGTGATTGTCTGGGACATTAATCCCGCAACAAAAAACGGCACGGCGATGAACATCATCAGCGCTGGTATTTTCGCGTGGGCCCCCTTATCTTTCAGAAAATGGCGATCGGCAATTACGCCGATGACCAAAACACTTATGCCGCCTATCACACCAAATAACACCCCAAGCACAATACCCGTCTGCGAAACACTTAACGCGAAAGATCGTTGTAGAAAGGAAGGAAACCAGATGATCATGGCATATAATCCAAATCCCCCCAGTGCGGTACCTAATACCAAATGGACATAGGCCGGCTGTGAAACAAGAACTCTGATAGCCGCTAGAGAAGACCCCTTTTCCTTTACAGTTATTTTTGCGTGACGCCGGGGCTCCGGCAGATAAATCCATATAACGACAGCGAATAAAACCCCCAAAAGCCCGGCACCATAAAAAACGGCGCGCCAATCAAAATAGGCCACCAAAAGTCCGCCGCCAAAAAAAGCAATTAATACCCCGAGCGGCCCCCCCAATTGTACAATAGAAAATGCGCGGGCCCGTTTATGTTCAGGATAAAGGTCCGCCACAAGCGAGTGGAGCGGAGGTATACCACCAGCTTCACCGGCGGCAACCCCCATTCGGGCAAGTAACATGGTGAAGAAACCCGTTGCCATGCCCGATACGGCAGTCATGACACTCCAGGATGCTGTCGCAATACTGATAATTTTTCGGCGATCATACCGGTCGGCAAGCCGGGCGATCGGTATGCCCAGAACAGAATAGATAAAAGAAAAGCCAAGGCCTGTCAGAAGCCCAATTTGTGTATCTGAGAAATGCAGGTCTTTTTTTATCGGTTCAGCCAATATTGCCATAATCTGCCGATCAACCAGATGCAAAAGCAAAACCATCATGAGCAGAAATAATGTGCTATTATTGGCAAGGTCTGTTGATTTTCCTGCCGCTTTATTTTCTTCTTTATATATTGGCTCAGACATTTTGTCTCTCCGATGAATATGTTGCTGATAATATAGACAGATGCCCAGCGGCGAAGAAAATCTTTGCCACAAGACCCAAAGCCCAATTACTAACAAATGTTAGCAGTATGATTGCTTAAGTTTCTTTTCATGTCAAGAAAATCATGACCGTGAGGTAAAAAAGCATAATGGTAATGGTGAAAAAAAAGCCCTGAAATATGAAAATATATAATTATAACAAGGGATTATACCCCTATTCGATCTTTTCATACAAATGATCAAGCATACTATTAAGTATATGATTTAACCGGCGTAGATCCTGGTCTGAAATATTTGACAGCAGTTCCGTTTCCATTTCAATGGCAGATTGAGATATCTTTTTATGGGCTTTAAGACCGGCTTCGGTCAGTTCGATAACATTTTTTCTTCGATCAAATCGGTCTGTAGTTCGCAGCGCAAAACCATGACTGATCAATTGCCGTACGGTTCGACTAACATTCATTTGACCATAGCCCGTATAATGTGAAATTTCTGTCATGGTAATGGATGGGTGACAGGCAATGACTGCCATAACGCGCCATTCCAGGAGGGAAACATCATGTTCCGTTGTATGATCAGAAGGAAAGGAACGCGCCATGAGATTGACAATACGAATCAATCGGAACGGAATAGAGGTGCTAATGTCCAGCCCATTGATTTGATCGTCAGTATTTCTTTTAGACATCTTCGCCATAAATTTCTTCAATAATAATACAGGATAGTATGATTTGTTAGTTCTGAAAAAAATTATACTATAACGCGTAAAGCTGAAAGGCAATGCTACAGAACAAAAATTTCCAGAATGTCATAATATATTGATACTCACTTATGATTCTCTATTTATAAGCATAGGTCTTCCCATGAATCTTTTGAGCCGTATTTTCGAAAATTCAATATCTTTAATATCATTAAATCTCTGCGTTTTATCAGAATATATCCATAAGTACCGCGGATTTTGCCAAGGTCATATTATAAAACTTGACAAACTAACAATTGTTAGTAAAATAACCTATATTAACTAACAATTGTTAGTAATGTGGGTTAAATTTACATATATAAAAACAAAAAAAAGCCCCTTGGCAAATGAAAAATAGAAGCCAGAAGCTATCTTTAATCATTGGAAGAAAAACTTAATTAATCTTACTATAGGGAGAATTCACATGACGACTAAAACAATTCTTGGGCATAATATTTTTGGGCACAGCTTATGTCTGACAGCCCTCCTGACCTTCCCGACAGTCTTTGCAGCGAATGTCGCAGCTCAGGAAACAGAGCAATTCACCCTTGAGGAAATCACTGTAACAGCGCGAAAACGCGAAGAGACATTGCAAAATGTCCCCGTTTCGATCACGGCATTCTCTGGAGAGGGCCTGGAGAATAGAGGGATAACAAGTCTCGCCGCCATTAATAACTTCACCCCTAACCTTGAACTGAACAATGGTCGACCAGACGGCGGAGGCAGCACCGCAAGTGCCTATATTCGCGGCGTTGGGCAATCCGACTATCTTTTTCCCAATGATCCGGGTGTTGGTCTTTATGTCGATGGCGTTTACTATGCGCGGACAATTGGCGGCATGCTGGCACTGATCGATGTGGAACGCGTTGAGGTTCTGCGCGGCCCCCAGGGCACGCTTTACGGCAAAAATACCATTGGCGGCGCGATCAAAATAGTGACCAAGAAACCAACGGGAGAATTGGGCGGAAAAGTTAAGGTCGATGTGGGAAATCGTGATCAGATTGACGGCCTGATTTCCCTGAATTTTCCCCTTTCAGACAAAATTGCCGGCCGGATTCAAGCGGCCAGCCAAAACCGCGATGGTTATGTGACACGCATCGCCGATGATCTTGATCTGGGGAATATCAATAAAGATATGCTACGGGCCGACTTTGCCATTGATACCAGCGAAAATTTCTCAGTCATGCTATCGGGCGATGTGCAGCGTCAACGCCAGAATGGTGCGCCGGGCAAGCTGATACGGGTTATCCCTTCAACGGCCGGGGCGGCGCCTTTACTGGACGGCGATGGAAATCCTGTTATTGATCCGATAACAAATCGTCCGGGAGTTATTCCCGGCACCGGCCTGATAGAAGGCCTATATAATAATGTTGTTATCCCAAATGTTTGGGCGGCGACCCTTGGGCTTCCTTTGGACACCAGATTTGATGAGCGCTGGTTAACCGGAGACGACTTATTAAGCAATGGCACGGCACCAGAAAAAGATCATAACGATATTTGGGGTCTGTCCATGACAATGGATTGGCAGGTTCAAGATAACCTCTCCCTGAAATCCATCTCGGCTTACCGGAAAATTAAGGCCAAAGTTTTCCGTGACGGCGATCATTCGCCCTTCCCAATCATCAGCACGGCTGCAAATATTGAACAGTCCCAATTTTCTCAGGAATTTCAATTGTCCGGTGTCAGCATGGATGGAAAATTAAACTGGCTTGCAGGCCTGTATGGTTTCCATGAAAAAGCCAGCCAGAGCAATAATGTGGAATTATTGGCGGGCACGTTTAATATTATCCCGCTTGATCTTGGCCTTAAAACCTTTAGTTCGCTCAAGGTGGATAGTTTTGCCGCTTTCCTTCATGGAACTTATGATATTACGGAAAAGTTAAGCTTTACAGCAGGCTTGCGCTATACCAATGACAAAAAAGAGCTGTCCAGATCATTCAGCAATCCCAATTCGGGATATGTTATAACTGTGCGTGAAGAAGGGATGGCATTAAGTGCCGATGAACGCTTTGGCCCACCTCTGGAAGAAAGCTGGAGCGAGTTTTCGCCAAAATTCAGCCTTGATTATCAGGCAAATGAAGATCTGCTGCTTTATGCCCTATTTGCCCGTGGTTTTAAAAGTGGTGGCTGGTCCCCGCGCCCGCAAGTTGGGACGGAGAATGCACCTTTTAATCCGGAAACATTAAATAGTTTTGAAGTCGGCGCCAAATCCAAATGGCATGATGGTCGCATGACCGCCAATTTTTCAGCCTTCTTCAATCAATATCAGGATATTCAGATCACCACCATACAATTTGATTCAGTAAGCGGCCGATTTATCCTGCCTGTTGAAAATGCTGGTGAAGCAGAGCTATACGGTTTTGAACTTGAAGTGAACGCCATGCCAACACCAGAATTGCAAATTCAAATGGGACTTGGTTATCTTCATAATCAATATAAAGAGCTGGCCGAAGGTTCAGGTATATTTCTCACCAATAAAATGGTTGATGCGCCGGAATGGACATTTAATTCCAATATTCAATATAGCATACCAGCCGGTGAGAATGGCGAAGTTACCTTGCGCGGCGGAGCAGCCTATAAAAGTGAACTGCATAAAGACCCCTTCAATGCAACGCCCATGCTTCAAAAAGGCTACTGGCTGCTTGATGCAGGAATTGTCTATGATACCCTTGATGGTAACTGGCGCGTTGCGCTCGTGGGGACCAATCTAACCAATGAAATACATCTGACCAATGGCACCAGTGCATCGGCCTTTGGTTTGTTTGTCGGATATTTTGGGGCCCCGCGCCAATATACCCTGTCGGTTACGCGTAATTTCTAACGATGACTTTACGATGGTAAAAAAATCTGTGGTGGTCGATGATGATTAAACCTAGACTGATCAAAATACTCATCACTATCGGGAGTGTAATATTGAGCAGTTTTGCGAATATATCGGCATCAGAAATTAGAGCATTATATGATACGCGCGTTGCCATGCGCGATGGCATAGAACTTTCCACCGATATATGGCTACCGCCTGAGGACGGCAAATATCCGGCCATTCTGGTCACTACGCCGTATGTAAAGTCGATCTATCAACCAACGTTTGATTTGCGTGGTTTTATTTCGGGTTTCGCCCATCACGGTTATATTGCCCTCTATCAGGATGCGCGGGGACGCGGCGATTCAGATGGAAAATTTCTTTCCGGAAATTCAGGCCAGGACGGCTTTGACACCATCGAGTGGATCGCCCGCCAACCTTGGTCAAATGGCCGTGTTTGTACGATGGGCTATTCCGCGCTCGCCACCCTGCAATGGGCTGCGGCACGCCTGGAACCCCCTCATTTGGAGTGTATGGTTCCCACCGCGTCCGGGGCGTTCCAGCAGGTTATGAAAGCGGGGGGCGCCATCGGGCTGGATGCTATTCAATGGGTATTCTTAACGTCGGGCAAGATGATGCAGTTTCCCGCCGACCAGAGCATGGACTGGGAAAAGATCTCCTGGCATCGGCCATTAACGACCATTGATCAAGCTGTTGGGCGGCCTATGCCTTTGGTGCAGAATTTTATTGACTCAAATAGTCCGGGCTACGCGCCGTTCCTGAATAACGAACTCACCGCAAAAGATTATGCGCAGATCAAGCTTCCCGCGCTCCATGTCACAGGCTGGTTTGACATAACTTTGGGCGGCACGATGATATATTGGCAGGGCATGAAACAACATTCCCCCGCCAAGGATCAGCAATATCTGCTGATCGGCCCTTGGGATCATGATCAGACCATGATGGGCGGCGCTGATAGTTACGGCGAAATGACCTTCACCGAAGATTCGATCGTGGATTTAGCGGTGCTGCACCGAAAGTTTTTTGATCATTATCTCAAAGAACCCGCCGCGCCTTTTGATTTCCCCCATGCCCGTATTTATATGACAGGGGCTAATCAATGGCGGGATTTTGAGGCCTATCCTCCGCAAGAAATGGTGGAAAAGCGACTGTATCTTCATAGTGACGGCAGGGCAAATTCGCGGCATGGTGATGGCCGTTTGAGTTGGACGAAGCCTGATGATCAACCGGAAGATGGCTTTATTTTTGATCCGAAAAATCCCGTGCCGTCTGCCTTTGGCGATATGCTCAAGCCCAAGCAACCCGTGGATCAACGCACCGTCGAGGAACGAGGCGACATTCTGGTCTACACCAGCGAAATACTTAAAGAACCGCTGGAAATTATTGGCGAGGTTCTGGTGGAGCTTTTTGCGGCCACTGATGGCCGCGACACTGATTTTACCGTAAAGTTGCTTGATGTGCATCCTGATGGCAAGGCGGTATTAATGGGTTCCCCCAAAGCGGGGCTCATACGCGCCCGTTTTAGAAATGGCATAGAAAAACAAATGTTACTCACACCCGGGAAAGTCGAAAAATACACCATATCACTTCTTCATATGGGGCATGTTTTTCTGCCAGGCCATAGCTTGCGTGTTGAAGTTTCAAGCAGCAGTTATCCCTTCATGTTACCCAATCAGAATACCGGCAACCCTATCGAGACAGATACGGCGTGGCGCACCGCCCAGCAAAATATATATCATAGCGCACAATATCCATCGGCCGTGATACTCCCCATATTTCCGCGCGGATCAAAATAACATCGGAGGCACTTTCCCATGACATTTGATCCTGACGTCAAAGCTCTCATGCTTTATGTAAAGAGAATGGGGCTGTTTCCGATTCATAAAATGGGGGTTGAGACGGCCCGCAAGAATCTTGATGGAAACTCAACCTGGGATGTCCCCCGGCAAAACGTATTTCGGTATGAGCCCCATGATATTCCGACCCGCGATGGCGTGATACAGATACGTATATATTGGCCTGATCTTGCGGCCGATGAGCCTGATCCTATTAATAAAGAGAAGGCCAGGTTACCTTGCCTGTTAATGTTCCACGGCGGCGGCTTTGTCTTAGGGGATTTGGATAGCTATGAAAATTCTGCGCGCCATTATTGTAATATGGCCGGTATCGTCGTGGTCAATGTTGGTTATCGGCTTGCCCCGGAACATAAATTCCCCGTGGCTGCAGAGGATAGCTATGTCGCCTTGAACTGGGTGTATGATAATGCCCGTCAGTTAGGCATCGATCCTGAGCGCATTGCGCTTACCGGGGCCAGTGCGGGCGGTATTCTGGTCATTATCATGTGCTTGTTGGCCCGAGACCGCAAGGGACCGAAAATCGCCTTGCAAATTCCGGTCATTCCTGTTCTCAATTTGGCCAAGGAAGCCACCTTCCCTTCAAGAAATGACTATATTGACGATATGGCAGACTTAAGATGGTTCAATGACATGTATTTCTCCGCTGAGGCCGATCCTAATGATGTAAGGGTTGCCCCTATTCTGGCGGATAATTATTCGGATTTACCGCCAGCACTGGTCATCACGGCGGGACATTGCCCGATGCGCGATGAGGGTCTATATTATGCAGACCGTTTGCGCGCCGCAGATATTGACGTGATCTATAAATGTTATGAAGGCGCCAATCATCAGGCCATGGTCCTGCCTGGTATGATCAAGGCCGCACGCCAGTCAACGGACCTGATTACGGCAACTTTGAAAGCTAAATTCGAATGTTGAAAAAAATTATGACAGAATCTTTCGTTCAATTTCTTCTGATCGGGGCCGTCATCTTTTTTTTAGCCCATATCACGAATGACACAGCCTTGAAAGAGAACCGACAAACCATCCATCTGGATGAGAGTACGCTCGACTGGATATACCAGAATTTCCGGAAACAATTCAAACGTCCGCCAACACGAACAGAAATGCGGGCGCTGATTGATGCCCATATCATGGCCGAGGTGAAATACCGGGAGGGTCTGGCCCTGAAACTGGATGTGGGCGATTCTATTGTCCAGCGTAGGATGGCACAAAAAATAGATTTTCTATATGGCGGCATGGCCGATTCAATCGTGCCAGAAAAATCTGTCCTGATGCAATGGTATCAACGTAACTTGAGCCTTTTCACCCTCGCGAAAACAATCTCTTTCGAGCATCTGTATTTCAGCCCCGACAGCCACGGAGGTGAGCTGGAGAAAATTACAAATGATCATTTCATACGCCTAAGCGCGCAGCCTTCCCCGCCGAATATTGGCGCAGCTCCCGACCCCTTTCCCTATGGCCAGGCATTTGATAGTATTTCAGAATTTGAGGTAACACGATTATTTGGTCATAAATTTACCGAGGATCTTTTTAATCAGCCCCTTGCGGTTTGGTCTGGTCCCGTTCAATCAGGTTACGGACTTCATCTGGTCAGAATTCTTGATATGACCCAAGGTCAAGCCCCGGCGTTTGAGACGGTCATTGAGGCCGTGACCTCCCACTGGCGACAAGAAGAAAATCGCAGACTTCTTGCAAAAAAACTAACCGCCATGAAGGAGAAATACCAGATATCCATCGACCCTAAACTGTTTGACCAGTTTCCGGGCCTGAAGGAGGCCAGACCATGAAGCATAAACTGGTCATCACTGTTATCCTTTCTTATGCCCTGATGGCCCTATCGGCCATTGCTCACGAAGTACGGCCAGCGGTACTCACCATCACTGAAATATCGGAAAGTCATTATTTTGTTAACTGGCGTATTCCAACGCTTCAAGGAAAGAGGGTTGGGATTGATGCGCAATTCGCAGATCAATGTTCCTTGATCCAGGATGCTCGCATCATTCATTCCGGCGGCGCGGCGACGCGAACTTTCAATCTGAAGTGCATATCGGGCCTTGAAGGCTCAGAGATATATATCCGTAACCTGGCAGCAACGATGATTGATGTTATGGTCAATATTGATCTTCTCAACGGTCAAAAAATACATCACCTCATTCGCCCAACCAGCCCGTCCTATCTGGTACCTGAGCGACAAGACCATACCAGCATCATCAATGATTATATTATGCTGGGTGCTGAGCATATACTGAAAGGGTGGGATCATCTGCTGTTCGTCATGGGGCTGGTTCTGCTGCTTCGGGATTGGCGGACTATTCTGATCGCCGCCACGGGATTTACGCTGGCCCATAGCATAACGCTTTGCTTGCTGGCCCTTGGCTATATAAAAGTTTCCGCCCCGGCTGTTGAAGCGGTCATTGCTCTGAGCATTATTATACTGGCTGTCGAGATAATCAAAAATAAAGATCGCCCAAGGCAAACGCTGATCACCACAAAACCCTGGTTAATATGCGGCGTCTTTGGCCTGTTTCATGGGCTTGGTTTTGCCAGTGCGCTTGCCAATTATGGCCTGCCGGATCATGCACGGCTCATCTCATTGCTGTCCTTCAATATTGGTGTTGAAATCGGCCAGATCATCTTTATCACTTGCCTGATGCTCTTGTCTTTATTCCGGCGCAACTTTCCGGCCTTTATCGCACAGGCCGGGCATCAGGCGAGCGTCTGGCTGATCGGAATAATGGGGTCTTTCTGGTTAATTGACAGATGTGCTGCCATGATAAAGTCTGGTCTGGTTGGATAGAAAGGAAATATTTAACATGAGGACACACCATGAAAATCTTTAGAAAAATTTTGGTGACAAGCCTGTGCCTTGGCACGAGCTTCATGGGGATTTCGGTATCTGCCCAAGATCAAAAAGCTCTATTTGGCGAGCTGCATATGCATACATCATGGTCCTTTGATGCCTATATTTTCAAAGTTCGCGCGTCACCGGCTGATGCCTATAATTTTGCCAAGGGCGGGCCCTTAACGCACCCTCTTGGCAAAACGTATCAGCTCACACGGCCACTGGATTTTCTGGCGGTTACGGATCATGCGGTCTATTTGGGCGTTATGGCAAAGATGGCGGACAAGAACCATCCCTATTCAAAAGTTCCTTTGGCCGCGCGGCTGCTCAACCCGGATCAGACAATAATGATGGAAGGATTTCATGAACTGGCGCACTCCCTGCGCACGGGGGAAGCCATCAAGGAAATATCCGATATAAATATTCAAAGAGATACCTGGGGCGAGATGATCAAAGCGGCCAATGACGCTTATGAGCCGGGGAAGTTCACGTCTTTGATCGGCTTTGAATGGACCTCAACCCCGGACGGCGAGAATTTGCACCGTAATATAATTTTTAAAGGCGATAGCGCACCATTACCTTTTTCCGTTCTTCAGTCAACCAATCCGGAAGATTTATGGACTTGGATGGATCATGTTCGGGCGCAGGGGCATGACCTACTGGCAATCCCCCATAATAGCAATCTGTCAGATGGCCGCATGTTCGAAAGGCAAGATAGCTCCGGTCGTCCCTTCACCGCCGAATATGCAAGCCAGCGCATGCGTAACGAACCATTGGTTGAGGTCACGCAAGTGAAAGGCACGTCCGAGACCCATCCCATGCTCAGCCCCAACGACGAATTTGCTGATTTTGAACTGCTGACCACCCGGATCGCCAGCAAGATTCCCCTGACCGGACATGCCGGAAGTTACGTTCGGGATGCCTATCGCACGGGCCTCGAATTTCAGGACACGCAGGGGTTCAATCCTTATCAATTTGGCCTGATTGGCTCCACAGACAGTCACACGGGCATTTCACCGATAGAAGAAAATAATTATTCGGGCAAAATCGGTGTTGTGGATGGCAGCGCGTCCCAGCGTTTATTGGTGCCGTCCAACATGATGGATAACCGGCAATTCAGTGCGTCCGGCCTTGCCGCAGTCTGGGCAACAGAAAATACGCGCGAAGCTATTTACGGCGCGTTAGAGCGTAAGGAGACATGGGCAACATCCGGGCCGCGCATTAGCCTTCGTTTCTTCGCAGGCTTTGATATGACCGGCATTGACCCCGCTGCAAAGGGCTGGGTCGACAAGGCCTATCGGCAGGGCGTGCCAATGGGCGGGGCGCTTAAAGCCCTCTCAGGCGACAAAGCCCCAACCTTTGTTATATGGGCCATGAAAGACCCTGAGGGCGCAAAACTTGACCGTATTCAGATTATAAAAGGCTGG
>Ga0316204_10006734_pt1 | contig 17399 bp, 16 predicted proteins | sample 6monrhotite_MG_2_FD_205661 | JGI IMG/M metagenome (GOLD analysis project Ga0316204, IMG submission 205661) | Microbial mat bacterial communities from mineral coupon in-situ incubated in ocean water Damariscotta River, Maine, United States -... | ecosystem: Environmental > Aquatic > Marine >... | reverse complement strand
GACGATGAAATCAATGTCGAAGTACTCTCTGCTTTAGTCAAAACTCGAAGTAGCTGGTATCGAATGATTATGAGTTTGAGAGTTTATTTTACCACAAAAGGGGAACTTGATTTTAATCAATTCAAGCTATTTCGGGAACTGAATGACCGGGATTTCGAACGGTTGTATTCCCTTAAAGAACAACTTGATTTTAATAGTGAATCTATTTCTGAATTGAAAACTATACGTGATGTATATTTAGGGCATTTACCAGAGGTTCTAAGTTTCTTTAAGGACGATAAATGGCGTTACGATATTTATTTGTTAAAGACTGAAATTTATCCACTTATGTCTGATATTCTGACGCAATTAAGACAGATCGTTGAAGACAGTGAAATTCAGACGACGCAACAAATAGATTTCATGCAATCAGAAATTAATGATCAAGTTTGGTTGTCGAAAATTATTTTCGCGGTTTCTATTACTTTTGGAATTAGTATTGTGCTGGTGGTCGGACGAAATGTGTCTAAAATTGCCAAATCTCTGGCCAAAAGTAAATACCAAGCCTCACAAAACCTGATAAAAGCCAATGAAAGAGCTTATGAACTGGAATTAACCAGTGAAGAATTACAAAGCTCCTTAAATGCGTTACAGCAAACTCAAACACAATTAATTGAGTCTGAAAAAATGGCTGCTCTGGGCGGTCTGGTTGCGGGAATTTCTCATGAAATTAATACACCCATCGGGATCAGTATTACCTCATCATCATTTCAATATGATGAGATTGTGAAATTGAAACAGCTGTATGATTCGCAGCGTATGTCTGAAAATGATTTCGAGGATTTTATTAAGAACAGTCTGGAATCGACATCCATAATAAACACCAATCTTAAACGAGCCGCTGATTTAATCCGCTCCTTTAAACAAATCGCAGTGGACCAGACCAGTGAAGAATATCGCTCATTTAATTTGAAAACTTATTTAGATGAAATCATATTAAGTTTAAAACCAAATTTAAAGAAAAAAGAGGCGTCTATTAATATAACTTGTCCTAAAGATATCAATTTAAATAGTTACCCGGGCGTGTATTCCCAAATTATGACCAATCTGATCTTGAATTCTATTGTTCATGGCTTTGAAAATCGGGATAATGGCAGCATTGCTATTCATGTTAATGGAGCAGAGGATCAGAACGGCAGTCCGATATTAAAAATAAGTTATAGCGATGATGGGGTAGGCATACCGACTGACATTAAAAATAAAATATTTGAACCTTTTTACACCACGAAAAGAAATATCGGTGGTAGCGGTATTGGCATGTCCCTGGTTTACAATCTGGTGACCCAAAAATTACGGGGTAACATCGAACTTAACAGCAAACCAGGTAGCGGTGCTCATTTTACTATTGTTGTGCCAAAAGATATTCCTAATCCTCTCCTTGTTAAATAACAATAGTTACTTGATAATTTCGTAGCAGGGAATATATTCACTACCGGGTAGCTTCATACGTTGTTGTTCGACAAAAGCACTTAATAAATCATCTAACGGTGAAAGAATTTCTTCATCACCTTTGATTTCAAATTTGCCGTATTTCTCGATGGCACAGATACCGTCTTCTTTGACATTACCTGCGACAATACCGGAAAAAGCTCGGCGTAAATTGGCCGCCAGCAGATGGGTGTCCTGTTCCTTGTGCAATTCCAGATTGCGCATATTTTCATGGGTTGGTTCAAAGGGCAGCTGGAACTCCTGAGCAATGTGCAGGACCCAGTTATAGTAATAGGCATCGCTGGTCGAACGTCTAAAGTCTGAGACATCTTCGACCATGGCTTTCATTTCCCGTGCCACCAACGCGGGATCATCAATAATGATTTTGTATTTTTGCTGTGCCTCAAAACCAAGAGTTTTTTCTATAAAATGATGGATTTTTTTGAAATAGTCTTCACTACTTTTAGGGCCGGTAAGGATGAAAGGGAAGGGCAGTTCTTTATTGTTAGGATGTAGTAATATACCCAGTAAATAGAGTATTTCTTCTGCAGTACCTGCACCTCCGGGAAAAACAATGACGCCATGTCCCATGCGCACAAAAGCTTCCAGACGTTTTTCAATATCCGGTAAGATCACCAGTTCATTAACAATTGGATTGGGAGATTCAGCGGCAATAATCCCCGGTTCACTCAGACCAATGTAACGACCATCGTTGATGCGTTGTTTTGAGTGAGCAATATTAGCCCCTTTCATGGGACCTTTCATGGCACCGGGGCCACAACCAGTACAAATATTCAGGCTTCTCAGGCCCAGCTCATGCCCAACTTCCTTGGTATATTCATATTCTACACGTTTAATAGAATGGCCGCCCCAGCAAACTACGATATTGGGTAGCACCTCTGGTTGCAGGACTTTGGCATTTCTCAGGATATGAAATATGGCGTTGGTAATATCTTCTGATTTTTCCAAATCAAAACGATCATTGGTTTCAATATCATTGCCGACAAAAACAATATCACGTAAAACTGAAAATAGATGCTCCTTGATACCGGTAATCATTTGGCCATCCACAAAGGCTTCCAGAGGGGCATTACAGACCTGTAGTTTAATGCCTCTTTCCTGTTGAACAACCTCTATTTTAAAGTCAGGATGTTGTTCCAGTACTGCCTTGGCACTGTCTTCGGTACTTCCGGTATTTAATACCGCCAGAGAACAGGCTCTGAAATCACTGGCAAGTCGTCCTTTACTGGCATTAAGCAAAATATTGACTTCATATTTTGATAAAACATCCATTCTTCCTTCAGGTGTCAATCGTGTATCAACTGATTTCATTTAATTTTCCGTTGTATTTATTTGCTTGCAGGAAAAGAGGGATAAAACTCATTCCCCAGTTCATAATGTTTTTTCTGATGATCAAATGGCGATAAGAACGTGATTTTATAGGCAGTCAGGCCAAGGTCGTATTGCTGTTCGGCTTCATTAGCCCTATCGCCATAGAGTCGGTCGCCAACAATCGGATGGCCGATTGTTGCTAAGTGTTGTCGTATCTGATGTTTTCTGCCGGTCAAAATTTGGATATCAAGCAGGCTGTAGCGGTCATGAAAATTTTCTTGCAGAGCCAGAATTTTGGTGATTGCCTGTTTGTCTGCTAATGGCTTATCAATCGTTTGTGGTGCCTGTGCGATACCATGAACCATCGCTTTATAGTATTTGTGGATCTGGTGCTCACTGAATAGTTGGGATAACTGCCTGGCGGCGTTTTTACTATGTGCTATCAGGATAAGCCCACTGGTGGCTTTATCCAGGCGATGAACCAGAAAGGCATTTCGTTGAGGTTGCAGGTGAGTCTCTGCCCAACGATAGATGGCGCAATGGTCACCGTATTTACTCCCCTGTGACATCATCCCGGATGGTTTATACCAGACACTATAGTCTTTTTCATCGGCAATCAGTTTGGCATCAAAATGGGATTGGGACAAAATATGAGCATCATAATAGAGATGCAGAATTTCTCCGGCTTTGAGTTTATTGCTGGCACGACGAATCCTGCGGGTGGATTGATTCTGGGTCAGCCAGACTGCTCCTTTGTGCATGATTTGCTTAATATTATTTCTGGAAAAATTGGTCTTTTCGGTCAAATAATCAATAGCAGTCAAATCATTGCCGGAGATGTTCAGATGTAATTCAAATTTTTCCGTTGGTTCCGGTTTATCTGCTACTGTCATTTATTTAAACATGTATAATATTGGTGACTAATAATAACATGTATCGATTCAGAAGGAACATATGAGAGGCTATTCCCTTGACCCGCATCCGCAAGCGAATGTTGCCGAGCGGCATTTTGCGGTGATTTATTCCCCGAAAAGAAAACGGGACCGTTTTCCGTCAAATAATGTGACCATATGTGAAACCAAAGAAGCAGCAATTGCTGCGCAAAACCATGACAGTAAAATCTACGCAGCCGAAGTGATAGGGCCGGCCAAATCCTCTGAAGGATTTATAATATTTTATCTGGTTGAGTGGTTGGAATAGATTTATTGCATCGGGGAAGAGCGTATGATTGCTAAAAATTATACAGCGAGGTTAATGGCCTTGTTGTTACTGTTAATGAGTCATGATGCCCTGGCCGATGTTGAGACCTGGTTGGCTAAGATCAGTGAGGCGTATGGGGGAGAACATAAGATTAATGTGGCTCAATCCTATCGGCAGCATGGGGTGACTTTTTCCTCGATGCGTGGTCGTGAGGGAAAAGTGCTGAGAGCTTATCGACACCCTGATCACTTACGCATAGAAATTGATTATGGCCCGGGAGATATTGAACTCAGGTTGTTAGCCGGTTCACGTAGTTGGAAACAAAATAAGATAGTTCAGGAACCTTTTTATTCCGCGATGTTATTACAAGCTGGCCGTCTGGGATTGCCGGTGGTTTTATTAAAATTCCGAAAGCATGTCAAGGACCTGGGGTCTTTTCAGGGCATGCAGGGTAATACCTTGCAGGGGCTTGAGTTACCCTTTCATCAATACAATAAACTTGTGGTAGGTATTGATCCAATGAGCGGAAGAATTGTGGAATCTCGAGGAGTGATTAAAATTAAGCGATTCAACATGAACTTTACTACGCTCTATGACGATTTTCGCAAGGTTGATGGTCGTTTGTTTGCCTTTAAGGAAACACACTATGTAATGGGTCGTAAGATGGGATACACTCACCTTGAGCAAATTGTTATCGAACCCCTGGTAGATGAGTTGTTTTATCCATTAAAAACTAAACCAGAGATAAAAACAGATATTGTCAGGATTGAGTAACTGCTTATCAAAATTTTGCAAGTTTGTGGCTTTTATTGAGAAATAAATGCGTTAGATCTTGTCAGTTTTCAAAACCTTCCATTGCTAATATCAGTAATGTTTACATCAGCTTCTTTAAGCGGTTGAAGAACATCCAGGTTTGCATAAATCAAAGTTACACAAACAGCTCTAAATTTTGGCTTGTTTGTGTAAATTTTGACTATCTAAATTAAATTTCTTCCATTTCAAATTCACTTTTGCCTTTCCCGCAATCAGGGCAAAGCCAGTCTTCCGGTATGTCGTTCCAGCTTGTGCCTGGAGCAATACCTTCTTCTGGAATACCGAATTCTTCTTCATAAATAAAATTACAGATGGTGCAGCGCCATGTTTTCATTAGTCACCCCTAAAAGTATAATAGCCTAGTAATAAAGTTGGTTATTTTATTCTGACAATAAAAAAATGTCAAAAAACGATTATTCTATGCGGGTCATAATTTTGCTGGGTGTCAATTTTTACCGTTTTTGTTCTCATTGTTGGCATTTAAAATGGGGATATTGATTAAGAAACAAGTGCCTTTATTGGGTTTGCTTTCAACATTAATATTTCCATGCAATGTGCTGGTGATCAGGTTAAATACTATATTTAAACCCAGACCTGTGCCTCCCATAGTACGACGGGTGGTAAAGAACGGATCGAATATTTTTTTTAAGTTCTCTTCCGGGATCCCTTTGCCATCATCACAAAATTTTATATCAATATGATCGGCTTCCTGTTTGGCATTAATGCTAATAACACCTTCATCTTGCGGTTCATAACCATGAAGTATTGAGTTTAAAATCAGGTTGCTGATTACCTGATAGATAACCCCGGGATTCGTGTATAGAGTGAGCCCGGGTGAACAGCAGTTTGAAACGATAACTTTTGTCTGTTTAATTTTAGGATTTAAGCTCATGATTATGTCATTGAAGTAATTGCTTAAGTCGATAACTGAAAATTGTTCATTAGTTTGATCAACGGCAATACGCTTGAAATTTTCTATTATTGTTGCGGCGCGTTTGATATTGCTAACAACTAAATTACAGGCCTCATTTGATTCCTGTAAAAAAGACTCAAGATGTTCACGAGTTATTGTATCGTCTTCATACTGTTTATGGAGTGCTTGTTCCTGTTCTTGAAGGAAGGTAATTGCTGTTAAACCAACACCAACTGGGGTATTGATTTCATGTGCAACCCCGGCCACCAGGTTGCCAAGTGAAGCCATTTTTTCTGCTTGAACCAGTTGATCCTGAGTGTCCTTTAAAGTTTCAATGGTTGCCTGGAGTTCCTGATTGGTGTTATTAAGTGATGTTGTGCGTTCAAATACACGAGTTTCAAGGGTTTCATTAACTTCGCGTAATTGTCGTTCAGAGGAAATAGACTTTTTAATAACATATAGGGAAACTAAAATACCAATTATGATTATTGAAGAGCTAAACACAATTAAAAAAATCAGCGTCTGATGGTAGGTGTTTTCCGCATCAACTGCTTCATTCTCTGATATCTCGTTCTGAAAACCCAATAGCAGATCATAATTTTTAAGTAAATGATTTTGCTTGGGAATAGCGGTGTCCATTAAAAATTTTTTGGCTTCTTCAAAGGATTCATTTTGGATAATGCCCAGGAGCTTTTTCTGGGTTCTGGTTGAGTCATAGACAAGTTCTAGTGTTTCTTCCAGTTGCTTTTTTTCATCGGCAGTCATGGGGAGGCTGGTCAATTGATCTCTATCCTTAAGAAATTGACCTGCTAATAAGGACATTTGTGTTTTTTCTTCATCAATATCAAAGGGGTCTTGCAACAACACCATTCGATATAAAGAAAGGGAACGCTCCCGGGCAATATTGCGCATATCGGAAATGAGATTGATCTTTACATTGCGGACATTGACCATGACATCAATCTTGTCATGTAAGACCGTGACATTGGTTAAACTTACAGTGGTAATTAATATAAGAAACAATAACATAAGCCCAAAACCAAAGCTTATGACTTTTTGTGAACTATATACCATTCATATTCCGATTCAGCATTGATTACATATAAATCCCTTACAAGTATAGATGGTATTTTTATAAAATCGATTGCCAGCGTAGAAAAAATAGACGAACTTATGAGTTAATATTGCTCACAACAAAATGTAACTTAACAGAATAGTTTAGTGAAAAAAGGTGATTTCCAGCTTTAGAATTATTAATTGTCTGGCAAATCAGGAGTGATCAGGAATGATGGTGGTGCGAACAATAATACAGGGAATGTTTATATAATTTTAGTCAAGACCATAAACATTCCCCGGGTTTAATAACAGCGGTTATTAGGCAACCTTAGTTGAAGCCTCTTTTAGTTCTGTTATTTTTTCTGAGCTTGAAGAGGTATTGATTGCAATAGTATGTGGTTTCATCGCTTCAGGAATTTCTCTGATCAGCTCAATATTTAACAGACCATTTACCAGGTTGGCTTCAGTGACGTTGACGTGATCCGCCAGTTGAAAACGGTGTTCAAAGTTACGGGCAGCAATGCCATGATGCAGAAAATGACGTTCCTGTTCCTGTTCTTTGTGTTTGCCGGTTACAGTCAGGACATTATTTTCTGTCTGGATATGGATCTCGGAGCGATCAAATCCTGCCAGTGCCATGGTAATCCGGTAGCTATCTTCATCAATTAGTTCTATATTATAGGGAGGATAGCTGGGTTGATTTTGAGCGGTACGTGTGGCTCGATCAAGTTTGGAATAAAGGTGATCAAAGCCGATAGCGGAACGAAAAAGCGGTGAAAAGTCAAAAGTATTCATGAGTATATCCTTTCAATTAAGCAATATATTATTAAGTATGATCGATTTAACAATCCGAACATTTAGTAGTAACAGACCTCATTGAGCATCTGTTAAACTAGAAATAGTGATACAATTTTAAATTTCAAGCCAGGATTAATAAAAAATGGCGAATAGTTCTAAAATTTTTAATGACATATCGACCCGACTATCGAGTGAAACTGATCTGCAATCACAGTTAGCTATCGTCGTGGCAGGTGCTATGGACCTGACCCATGCAGATGCAGGTACGCTTTACTCGCTGCAGAATAATGAGGCACTTAAATTCGAGGTGGTTATTAATCGTTCTTTGAACATCAATATGAAAGCGCCCGATATCGACTTCCCTGATATTCTTGTCCATGAAAATGGTGAAGCTAATACTTCCATGGTGGTGGCAAATTGTGTTTTATTAGAGAAAAGCATTCTTATAGACAATGTTTATGAGGAAGAATCTTACAATTTTTCCGGCACACGGAAATTTGATGAAAAAACCGGATACCGGACCCAATCGGTACTGACCGTACCCATTACCGACTTTGAGAAAAAAATTATTGGCGTTATACAGTTAATTAATGCTTATGATGATACAGGGCAAATTCGTGTGTTTAATGACAATGATCGGGAAATGGTCAATCTTTTTGTCATACAAACCGCTTTTACCTTATCCTCTAAAATTTTAATTGATAAGCAGAAAGCTTTATTTGCCTCGATACGGTCATAAGTCGGTAAACTTTTCAACAGCAATTTTAGATAATGATTTGTCAATCCAATTCTCCCTTCGGGCAATAACTGTCCATATATCTTTTCCAGCTCTTCAATATAATCCCGCCTGCAATTTCTTAAAAAAATAGTTCTGAATTCTTGACAATTAGGAAATAAACAACTAGATGTTTGATTATAATAACTTAATGGTGTAATTGTTTATTATGATTAAACATTTTTTTATTCTAGCAGTGGTATTACAGATATTTTTATCTGCCTCAAATCTTCAGGCCAGGTCAGATATTGACCAAATTCCTCCAGACGAAGCAAAAAAAATATATCAGGTCATTGAGTATCTCGAAGCCAGGGGGGTTAAACCACTTTTGAGTATTCAGTTTGATGACTGGATCTGGAAAGCGGCTGCACTGGATGGTAATAAAAAAACGGTATTCTATATGTCTCCTCATTCATTGGTCATTTTTAAGCAGAAACATGAATACGAACTGGATCCGACCCCTCCGGTGGAAGGTAAGTCCATTGCTGACATTCTTCAAATTGTTGAAGAAATCGGCTACCGGGATATTCGCCAAATTACCTTTGAAAATCTGGTCTGGAAAGTAAAAACGTATAGTAAAAGGACAAATGAAAAAAAATTCATTATTGAGCCTGTATCGGGTGCCATCCTTTATAAAAATGCCCACACCAAGCGTAATAAGCCTTATGATGTCTATGGCCTGGTCAATCGATAAATCAAAAGCTCAGGCTGTTTACAAGTTCCCTAATAAAGTATGATAGGCTAAAGTCATTTTCCGGCGTAGTTGCTGAGACTTTAGTAACAATATATCTGAGAGACAATGGAACTTCTGATTCATCCTGATCAATTCGTCATAACATATTCCCCGGGCTGGATGGTTGTATTGCTTATTTCGGGTCTGGTATTGTTTTTCGTCAGTAAATACTGGAGGGAATGGCTCAAAAAATCCCATAAACACAGTTTTATGCCCGGTGTTTTATTTATCGTCAGTTTTATTTTCCTGATTGGCGGAATCAATTTTTATGTCTATAAAATCGTATTCAATAAAGAGGGTTTGACACTTTTTAATATCAGGAATTTCAATCAACAAATAAAATGGTCTGAAATCAACCGGGTCAGCTATCAGGATCATCAGCAATTGACAGTCATCATGAATGACAATGCTGAACGACAAGAAGCGGTTCACATAAATTTATCCGAACTGGATACTGATAGCATGGATAAGGTTAAAATACTCATTACTTTAAAGCTGAAACAAAGCAAGTTGAAAGAAAAATAAAAAATATTTTAAATAGGATAAACAATCGATGTTTCATATTTTTGCCCTGGTTTTATTGACTCTGGCCATAGCCAGCGGCGTGGTTTTATTATCGATCAGTCTGGGCTTTGAGATTAAAGGTTCCAGCGGGCCATTCTGGCTCATTTATGTGGTTGGCTTTCTCAGCGCTATTGGTTTGGTTGGCAAAATTTCATCGACGGTAATGCAGCGACGAACGATTCTGTTTTCATCCGGATTTCAGTTATTGTTAGGCATCGTGGCGGCAATATTTATTTTCCTGGATAAACTCATGATCGTGACCAGTTCGGATGCCATGATTTTGTGGATTCTGTTTCTTTTTGGGGTTACGGTGGGTATCTGGGGATTATCCAGAATGTCCAGATCCGAGCAGATTAATGACTGACATTAAAGCCGTTTACACGACAGGATATTAACGAATGCCTTTAATTGATGACATAGTAAAAAATAAAGATCTCATGATGCAGTGGCGGCATCAGCTACATGCGATGCCTGAAATTGCCTTTCAGGAGGAAAAAACCGCACAATTTGTTGAACAAAAGCTCAGATCCTTTGGGGTGAAAGTCTACCCTCGGATAGCGGGTACCGGGGTGATTGCATCGCTAAGTGCTGGGGATAGCAGCAAAGCAATTGCTTTGCGTGCGGATCTGGATGCTTTGCCTATTGTCGAGAAAACCAATGTTGGTTATTGTTCGACGCATCAGGGTATGATGCATGCCTGCGGTCATGATGGTCATACCACCATGTTACTGGGCGCAGTTCAATACCTTTCTGAGCATCAGGATTTTAATGGCACGGTGTATTTTGTTTTTCAACCGGCAGAAGAAAATGAGGGCGGCGGACGAAAACTGGTTGAAGAAGGTTTTTTTGAAAAGTATCCGGTTGATGCTGTCTACGGTATGCATAACTGGCCGGGTCTCGATGTTGGTAAATTCGCTATTCGCAGTGGTCCGGTTATGGCTTCCTATGATGTTTTTGATATTACCATTAATGGCAAAGGCGGGCATGCGGCCGCACCTCACAACAGCGTCGATCCGATAGTCATTGCCGGTCATGTCATTGTGGCGCTGCAAACTATTAGCAGTCGCCAGACCAGCCCCCTGGATTCTGTGGTGGTCTCGATTACCCGCGTCCATGCGGGAGATAGTTATAATGTCATACCGGAGACAGCGCATTTATCCGGTACGGTCAGAACCTTTCATCAAGATGTACAGGATAATGTCATTGCTCAGATCAACCAGATTGCTGAAGCCATCTGTAATGCTTTTGGTGCCTCAGTTGAAATTGAATATCAGCAACGTTATCCCTCGACCATTAATACTGAAACCGAGACTGAACATTCAGTGCTTGCGGCTCTGGAAGTCGTGGGCGATGATAATATTATCTGCAATAATCCACCCAGTATGGGGTCCGAGGACTTTTCTTTTTTGCTGAATGAATCAAAAGGCTGCTATGTCTCTATTGGTAATGGTCATAGTGCTTCCCTGCACAATCCCCATTATGATTTCAATGATGATATCTTGCCCATTGGCGCCAGTTACTGGGTACGGTTAGCGCAGATGCAACTGAAATAATGGGCTGAACAGGTTGAACTGGAAAAATAACCGGGTTTACTGTACAATTTGCCCTTTTTTAACAGCTTTAGAAAATTCTAAAATAGTTATTTAGTTACCCCTATTGTTTATTCCCTGGAACTCATATGATTGACCTGTGTCCTAAAGACCGACCCTGTAATTTAAAAACGGAAATTCTGTCAGGCCTGACAGTGGCACTGGCGTTAGTCCCTGAAGCAATAGCCTTTGCTTTTGTTGCCCAGGTAGACCCGTTGGTTGGTTTATACGCAGCGTTTATTATTGGCTTGATTACGGCAATGTTTGGTGGTCGCCCCGGGATGATTTCTGGTGCAACCGGTGCCTTGGCGGTTATTATGACTGGGCTGGTAGTCATTCATGGGGTGGAATACCTGTTTGCAGCGGTGGTGTTAATGGGCATCATACAGGTGCTGTTTGGCGTATTACGTCTGGGTAAGTTTATTCGGCTGGTGCCCCACCCCGTGATGCTGGGCTTTGTTAATGGTCTGGCCATTGTGATCTTTTTAGCACAAATTGGTCAGTTTAAGATACCGGGACCGGAAGAGGGCTCAATGGTCTGGATGGACGGCATCCTGTTATGGACCATGTTGGGGCTGATAGCCCTGACCATGCTGATAATTCATTACCTGCCTAAATATACCAAGGCCATCCCGGCACCATTAGCCGGGATTCTGGTTGTCTCAACCATTGTTATCGCTTTTGATTTGCCAGCCCGTACCGTGGGTGACATCGCTTCAATCGCTGGCGGGTTCCCGGATTTTCATATTCCCATGATACCGATGTCATCCATGAAGGAAATTATTGATACCCTTATTATTATTTTCCCTTATTCCCTGGCTTTTGCGGCCATTGGCCTAACAGAATCGTTATTGACCTTAACAGTGATCGACGAAATGACGGAAACCCGTGGCCGTGGTAACAAGGAATGTATCGGGCAGGGCGTTGCCAATGTTACTTGTGGCTTTTTTGGCGGTATGGGTGGTTGTGCCATGATTGGTCAGTCCATGATTAATGTGAATTCGGGAGGTCGGGGCCGTATTTCCGGAATTTCTGCGGCTCTGTTTTTGCTCAGCTTTATCATGTTCACTTCGGCGCTGATTTCCCAAATTCCTCTGGCCGCTCTGGTCGGGGTTATGTTTATGGTGGTCATTGGTACCTTTGAATGGTCCAGCTTTCGAATTCTGGGTAAAATTCCCAAAACTGATGCCTTTATTCTGATTTCAGTCTCAGCTATCACGGTCGTTACTGATAATCTGGCGATTGCTGTGATTATCGGAGTGATTATTGCGGCCCTGGTATTTGCCTGGAATCATGCCAAGCATATAACCGTCGTGATAACCCGGGACAATGAAGATTCCAAGGTCTATGAATTACACGGACCCTTATTTTTTGGTTCCGTACATAATTTCCAGGAGTTATTTGATCCAAAAAATGACCCTGATAATGTGGTGGTGGAATTTATGTATTCCCGGGTCTCCGATCACTCCGCTATCGAAGCCATTGATACCCTTGCTGAACGCTATTTAAGTGCCGACAAGCGTCTGCACCTTCGGCATCTGAGCCCTGAGTGTATTATGCTATTAAGCAAAGCGGGTGAATTGTGTGAGGTGAATGTTATTGAAGATCCTAAGTATCACGTCGCCGATGATAAGCTATCATAATTTCTGCATCTAATGTCACATATTTATGATAGAAAACGCTGTTGTAAATGATTGATAAAATAATCGGGATTCAGCGTTTCGCCCGTTGCGTGACGCATTAAATCGTTGACCCTGTAAAAGCTGCCCTTGGACCAGATATTGTCCCGCTGCCATTGATTTAACTGACTGAAATCACCTTTAGCGATTTGCTGCTCCAGGCCGTTGATTGCCTGCCTGGCAGCAGAAAATATCTGCGCAGCGTTCATAGCGCCCAGGGTATAGGTTGGAAAATACCCCAGGCTACCATCGGTCCAGTGGATATCCTGCATACAACCATCGCGATAATTATCTTTGCTGGACAAACCCAGGTAGGTTTGCATTTTCTGATCCCAGACTTCGGGTAAGTCGGCAACTTTCAGCTGACCATTAATGAGATCCTTTTCAATTTCATAGCGTAGAATCACGTGCAATGGATAGCTCACCTCATCGGCATTAACCCGAATAAACCCTGGTTTGACACGGTTATTGAGTAAAAAAAGATTATCAGCCTGCCAACATTGTTCAGGTGTTTCTGCATTGCCCAGAAATTTTTTCAAGATCGGTGCGGCAAATTGCAAAAATGGCTTACCTCGGGCGATTTGCATTTCCTGAAACAGGCTCTGACTTTCATGAATACCCATACAACGAGCTTCGCCAACGGGTTGCTGCAACCAATCCTCGGGCAATCCCTGTTCGTATTTGGCATGACCGGTTTCGTGCAATACCCCCATCAGGCTTTCGCTAAAGTCATCTTCCTGATAACGGGTGGTGATGCGAACATCTTCTGGAACACCACCGCAAAATGGATGGTGACTGACATCAAGACGTCCATGTTCAAAATTAAACCCCACCCGTTTCATCAGTTCACAACCCAGGGCTTTTTGCTGTTCAACCGGGAATTTTCCCTGGGGCAGAATTAACGAATCATGGGTCTGCCTGGCAACCACCTGATGAATGAATTCTGGTAAAAATTGTTTGAGTTTGGCAAAGATCGGATCGATTTCACTGCTAAGCTGGCCGGGTTCATATAAATTCAGTAAGGCATCATAAGGCTTCAGTCCCATTGCTTCGCCACGTTGCTGTGATTCCTCTATGGTGAGTTGAATGACTTCTTGCAGTAAGGGTTGAAAGTCAATCCAGTTATTATCGCTGCGATAAGTTCGCCAGGCATGTTCACACCGGGAACCGGCAATTGACTTAGCTTTGATCAGTTCATTGCTGATACTGGTGGCATTGAGCCACTTGCGATGCATTTCTCTGACATTGGCCTGTTGCCAGTCTGATAATTCCTGGCTGTGCTCCTGAGCAGACTGAAGCCATTCGCCAACCTGAGCAGAACCAATCAACTGATTGATGAGGCCGCTGATTTCAGCCAATGCCCGGCCTCTGGCCTGATTGCCCCCCGAGGGCATCATGGTGGCGGCATCCCAGTGTGCAATGGCAGAGAGATGCTGTAACTGGTAAACCTGTTGAAAAGTGTTTTCCAATTGTGAATAGACTTGTGATTGTGAGGTTTGTACAGTCATTTTTAAAACATTTATAAGGATGGTTGGAATGAATAATGTATATTAATATACAAATGTCGAAAATGTAATAGAATGACAGGAGTTTAGAGAGTGATTAAATAACGACCTCTGATTGCGGACTATTTACTAGCCCACGGCCTCATTTGCAAGAGGGCGTGGTTATGAAGGCTATTAAATTGCGTTAAGTGTTATACTTTTACGTTGATGTTCTGACCAAGGTTACTGGGCAGTTCAGGAATGGATTGAATCAGTTGCATGGCGGATTGTTCCTGAATATCCATGGCTTTTTTTAGTACGTTGATACCCACAGGATCATTTTGACCGACACTGCTGGCAATGGCTTGTGTTTGTACACCGGAAACATCCATTAATTATCACCTTATCGCTGAAATTGATTCGATTTAATTATTTAGCGTCCCTAAAAAGCGTATCTTTAGAAAAAATTTATATCATTGTTAATTATTTATCGGCCCAACAATTTGTTATGCGTATATTTAGGCGGTTGGATTGCTTTAGACCAGGAATTATTGAATCAGCATCATTAGTACTGTTCTATAAAAGGGTATAAAATTAAGGATTACTCTTTGTGAATCATCGATGATTATTTAAATGGGTTATTCATTTTGCTTAACATAATTGGGCAGTTTTAGACAAACCAGTGCCCTCATTGCCGCTTCCAGTACAGTTGCTCCCTGAACATTTATGTCCGGTTCAATTGAGGCGGTCCACTCACTCGTTTCTTCCCAACCCCAGTTGAGATCAATTTTATGTTGTTCAATTAATGGTCCGCCCTGTGACCAGAATCGAGTCGGGGCCCACTCTCTTGGCACCATACCCAGGCGGGCAACATAGCTGAGTTTATTGTGGTTGTCCGGATAAAATACATCAATCCCGATAGCTTCGGCTACCAGAATATCCAGTTTTACATTGGCGAGGTTGTTGATATTTTCCATTAATATTAACTCAATTACGATGACTTTATATTATTGAAAATATGCAGGTTTCAGGCCAAAATTCTAGCAATTAGACTGGTGGACGTTGGCACATCCACCAGGAACTAGTGGTCGGTTATTTGTTTTCGCGGTTTTCAATTAATTGATCCACGACCCCTGGATCCGCCAGGGTACTGGTATCACCCATATTGTCCAGTTCATTGCAGGCAATTTTACGTAGAATACGACGCATTATTTTCCCTGAACGGGTTTTGGGCAGACCAGGTGCCCACTGGATGGCATCCACGGTAGCAATGGGACCAATCTCAGAACGAACCTGTTTGACCAGCTCGATTTTGAGTTCATCGCTGGCTTCCACCCCTTTGACCAAGGTCACATAGGCATAGATACCCTGGCCCTTGATGTCATGCGGAAAACCAACCACTGCTGCTTCAGCGACACCGTGATGCAGAACCAGAGCACTTTCAATTTCTGCAGTACCCAGACGATGGCCGGAAACATTCAATACGTCATCAACACGTCCGGTGATCCAGTAATAGCCATCGGCATCACGACGGGCCCCATCACTGGTAAAGTAGTGACCTGGATAGGTTTTAAAATAGGTTTCCACAAAACGCGCGTGATCGCCATAAATGGTACGCATCTGACCCGGCCAGCTGGCACTGATGACCAGACTGCCAGAAGCCTCACCTTCAATAATTTTACCGTCACCGTCCATTAAATTAGGCTGAATACCAAAAAATGGTCGAGAAGCGGAGCCTGGTTTCAACGCGGTAGCGCCCGGTAATGGCGTGATCATAAAGCCGCCGGTTTCTGTTTGCCACCAGGTATCCACAATAGGGCAGTTATTATTGCCGACAACTCGATAATACCATTCCCAGGCTTCAGGATTAATTGGTTCACCCACGGAACCCAGCAAACGCAAACTGCTGCGCGATGTTTTCTTAACGGGTTCTTCACCTTCACTCATTAAGGCGCGAATAGCCGTAGGGGCGGTATAGAAAATATTGACCTGATGTTTATCGACTACTTGCCAGAAACGTGAGGCATCCGGATAACTGGGAATGCCTTCAAACATTAATGTCGTGGCACCATTTGCCAGTGGTCCATACAGGATATAACTATGGCCGGTGATCCAGCCGACATCAGCAGTACACCAGTAGATATCACCATCCTTATAATCAAATGTATATTTGTGCGTCACGGCGGCATAAAGAAGATAGCCGGCAGTGGTATGTAATACGCCTTTGGGTTTACCGGTGGAACCTGAGGTATAGAGAATAAATAAGGGATCTTCGGCATCCATTTCTTCAGGTTCACAATTGCTGTCAACGGTTTCAGCAATATCGTGATACCAGACATCATGTTTATCATTCCAGTCGACATTACCACCGGTGTTTTCGACAACCAGAACCGTATGCACATTCGGGCATTGAGCCACAGCTTTGTCAGTGTTGCTCTTTAAAGGTACGGCTTTGCCGCCCCGGACACCTTCATCGGCAGTGATAACAATTTGGCAATCAGAATCAAGAATACGATCTTTTAATGCTTCAGGAGAAAAACCACCAAAGACCACCGAGTGAATGGCACCAATCCGGGCACAGGCCAACATGGCATAGGCAGCTTCGGGAATCATCGGCATGTAGATACATACACGGTCGCCTTTTTTGACATTACGGGCTTTCAGAATATTGGCAAATCGATTGACGTAGTCGGAAAGTTGTTGATAGGTGATAATTTCGGATTTTTCCGGATCATCACTTTCCCAGATGATTGCTGTTTGCTCAGCTCTTTGTGGTAAATGGCGATCAATACAGTTATATGTGACATTTAATTTGGCACCACTAAACCATTTGATACTAACGTCATCATTGCCGTAGTGCCAGTCGCTGACACTATCCCAGTCTTTGCTAAAACTGAGAAACTCTTTGGCCATCTTGCCCCAAAAAGTATCGGGATCTTCAATAGACTGCTGGTACATGGAATTATATTTGTCTTCATTGATATAAGCATTGTCTG
>Ga0316204_10006733_pt1 | contig 17400 bp, 13 predicted proteins | sample 6monrhotite_MG_2_FD_205661 | JGI IMG/M metagenome (GOLD analysis project Ga0316204, IMG submission 205661) | Microbial mat bacterial communities from mineral coupon in-situ incubated in ocean water Damariscotta River, Maine, United States -... | ecosystem: Environmental > Aquatic > Marine >... | reverse complement strand
TTTATAGTCGTGGACGTGCAATTCAGCGGCAGGGCCTAAAGATTTCCCTTTGAAAATCAATGCCTGCCCGCTTGGGAACCGGATGGCTAGCTGCCCATTTGGAAAGCGCAGGAATATCCGCAATGCCATTTTCATACCCATGGGCAAGCCGCGAAGAGCGTGAATTTTTTCAGCGGTTGCTACCATTGGCGCTGTATCAGTAACGGCGTTCATTATTTAACCTTACTCTTGTTATGGCTTTGTTTCCAGAACCGTCGTTGATGGCTGGACCGGTGGGGCCGGGCGATGGTGATACCGCGCCCCTTTGATCCAAAGGCGCAGGGCCTCAAAATGTATGAGGGCGGTCGTAGTGAGCGTGGAAACAGGGAAGCGAATAAACCAGGCGAAAAACGCTCTGGATGAGGCCTCTTTTCGTTTCAGGGACATCGATGCCCGAAAATCCGGTCCGTCAACACCGACTTTTCGTATCGCGAGTGCCAGATTTTCGTCGGGCACCTGCAAGGCGAACTCGTATCGACCCGATACATCGAAAAATGGCGAAACGTGCAACGATTTATCGACTGTGTGCTGTTCAACGAGGCTGCCTTTGACGGGGGCGACATAGGCATGAGCGTCACCAAAAGTGTTGTGAACTTCATAGATGATGCCGCCGAGTTCGCCCTTCCTGTCATACCCGAAATATAGCGAAATCGGGTTGAACTGATATCCCAGAATTCGAGGCTGGCAGATATGCTGGACCCGCTGGATGCCGGAAATCCCCGCGGATTCGAATTGGGAAACCGACCAATCCATCAATGACGATCCGTCGCGCGCACCGAAGTCCTTCTCATGGAAGCTGAAAACCCCCCATCTATTGATCGTGAAGAATTTTGAAACCCGCCCCGCGTCTTCAAGTTGCTCCAAACATATCCCAATCATGGCTATTGGATATTTGAATCCGTGCTCAAAGGGTTTGAGACGCTTATGGGCCGTCGACCCTCGCCATATGTGAACCGGCGATGTCATTCCGCGGCGGTGAGTTCTGCCTGAGGCGAAGCAGGACGGATGCCCCATTGCCCGCCGCTGACATCGCCTTCTGCAAACGCCCAGGGAATTTGACCTCCCAAACGCAACGCAACCCGCAGGCCGGACCTAAGACCATCTTCATGAAAACCATATCCCAGCCATGCGCCCGCAAACCATGTGCGGCGAACGCCTTGCACCTGATTGAAGATACGCTGCGCGGCCAGTCCGACGTTATCGAACTGTGGGTGGTCATATTGAAATTCGCCGAAGACGAGTTGTGGGTCTGGTTCGCGGTGCGGGTTCAGCGTCACGTAAAGCGGTTTCGATGGATGAATGCCCTGCAAGCGGTTCATGTCATAAGTCACACAAGCGGGGCCATCTGCGTCATCGCGGCAGTAATTCCAGGCAGCCTGTGCGCCGGGCCGTTTCGGGCAGAGCGATGGATCGCGGTGCAAAACAGCCCTGTTCGGTGAATAGGGTATCGCCGACAACAATTCCCGTTCTGTGGTGTCGGCATCGCTCAAGAGCTTTAACGACTGACCGGAGTGGCAGGCAAGAATGACTTCGTCAAAGCGCTCTACCTTTCCGTCTCCGGAGCGAATGGTTACTCCATAAGCCTGACGCTCGATGCTTGTTGCGGGCTCAGCTATGCGAATATGGTCGGCAAGATCGGAAGTGATTTTTCTGACGTATTCCCTGCTACCGCCTTTAACCGTTCGCCATAGCGGGCGTGACATGTGCATCAGGCGATGGTTTTGAAAGAATTTGACAAAGGCATCTGCCGGATAGGCCCGCATTTCGTCTTCACTGGCCGACCATATCGCCGCGCCCATCGGCAACAAATAATTCCGGATAAAGCGTTCACCAACGCCCAGTTGGGCGAGGTAATGTCCAAGATCGAGGCCAGAGAGCTTGCCAATTTCAAGATCGCGCGGCGCGGCCGCATTGAAGCGAAGCACGTCGCGCAACATGCCCAGATAAGACGGTCGCAATGCGTTGCGTTTTTGAGCAAACAATCCACCTAATCCATTGGAAGACCACTCAATATCACCGTCCAGCGCGAAGCTGAAACTCATGTCCGACTCAACGGATTCTACGCCAAGCTCATTGAAGAGCGCCACCATATTTGGGTAGTTGAGCGGATTGTAGACGATGAATCCGGTATCGACCGCGATGTTTTCGCCATCATAGTCGATATCGACGGTATTGGCGTGCCCGCCGAGGCGATCCCTTTTTTCGAACACGGTCACATCGTGAACTTTCCGCAGCGCCCAAGCTGCGCCAAGACCCGCAATGCCTGCGCCGATGACAGCAATTTTCTTTCGCTGGACAAAGTCCGGAGTGATGATCGGGCTCATGCAATTTCCTTCAGGTTTTTGAATGCGTCCAACGCACGATCGCGAGCGGCTTTGTGGTCAACAATGGGTTTGGGGTAGGTCTTTCCAAGGTCAATCCCGGCTTCCCTCAGAACGAGCGGCCCGGCCTCCCAAGGCTTATTGATGTACTTGTTCGAAAGGCGCGAGATTTCGGGGACCCATTTGCGGACATAGTCTCCGTTTGGATCGAATTTTTCGCCCTGGATAATGGGATTGAAAATACGAAAATAGGGAGCGGCATCTGCACCAGATCCCGCAACCCACTGCCAGCTGGCGGCGTTATTCGCCAGATCTGCATCGACCAGCGTGTCCCAAAACCATTTTTCACCATCGCGCCAGTCAATCATCAAGTGCTTGATAAGGAAGGAGGCGGTGATCATGCGGACGCGATTATGCATGTATCCGGTTGCCCAGAGTTCGCGCATGCCGGCGTCGACTATGGGATAGCCGGTTTGCCCGCGCTTCCAGTTGTTCAGGGCCGTCACATCCTTTCGCCAGGGAAAGCGATCAAACCGTTTCTGGTAGTTGGCGTGCGGGAGGTCTGGAAAATTGAACAGAAGACCGTATGAAAATTCCCGCCAACCAATTTCGCTGAAGAATTTCTCGGTATTCTTGTCTCCGACCTCATCACGTACCGTTTCGGTGGCGGATAGAATTTGACGCGGGCTGATTTCACCAAAATGAAGGTGAGGTGACAGACCTGAGGTATACAGTTTATCCGGTCGATCGCGCCCGTCGGCGTAATGCCGTGCTCCACTCTCGAGAAATTCTTTCAACTGGTCTCCAGCGCCGCTCTCTCCGGGGGTCCAGATTGTTCCGAACTCTTTGGCCCAATTGAGTTGGGTTGGGAGCAAATCCCAACTGGCAAGTGCGTCGCTTTCTGGCCATTCATTGGGCGCGAGCAGCTTTTCTGGTGCTTTCAGCGGTAGCCCGGTTTTGAGATCGGCTCTCACCGAACGCCAGAATGGAGAAAAGACCTTGAACGGTTCACCTGACTTGTTTCTGACAGACCATGGCTCTGCCAACAGGGCCGCATTGAACGAACGAACTTCCAAGCCGTCATGGGCAAATGTGGTTTTGATGTGAGCGTCACGAGCGGTATGAAATGGCTCATAACACCGGTTCCAGAAAACGGCTTTTGCGCCGGTTTTCTCAACCAGATTTTTCAACACCAAATCTGCCTGCCCCTGAAGCAGAAGCAACTTGCTTCCGGTCCCTTCAAGGGCTTTTGAAAGAGCGTTGAGACTATGGTGCAGCCACCACCGGCTGGCGCCGCCCATTTTCCAGTCGCCGGGGGTTTCATCATCAAGAATGTAAACGGGTAGGATGGGTTGCCCGGATTTGGCCGCGGCATCGAGCGCCGGATTATCCGTAAGGCGTAAATCCTGACGGAACCAGACGATAATCGGGGTAGTCAGGGTGGAGGACAAAATTTCAGCGACCTTCTATTCTTTTCCTCCATAACTACGTAAGCAGATGAAAAGCGGATCAGTTGTGTCCGCACCATAAATTGCAGGAAGACAGATCATGGCGAGCAGCCAACCGAATGCCATTATTGAAATGCCGCGCCCCAATGCGGCGCCGATCCAGATATCCAACACCAAGAAGCTGGTCATGCTGGCTGGCCCTTGTGCGCTTGAAAGCCGTGAGCACGCGTTGGATGTGGCGGGTGAGCTCAAGGAAATCTCGGACCGGCTGGATATCGGGCTGGTTTACAAGACGTCTTTTGACAAGGCGAACCGGACGAGTATTTCCAGTGCACGCGGGATTGGTCTTGAGGCAGCCCTACCGATTTTTCAGGAAATCCGCGAAACAACCGGCCTTCCAGTTTTGACGGATGTGCATACGGCGGAACAATGTAAAATTGCGGCCCAAGCCGTCGATGTCCTTCAGATACCAGCTTTCTTGTGTCGTCAGACAGATTTGCTGATCGCGGCTGCCAAGACTGGCAAGGTGATCAACGTCAAAAAGGGACAATTTCTTGCACCATGGGACATGAAGAATGTCATCGCCAAGGTCACCGATGCGGGTAATGGCAATGTCATGGCGTGCGAACGCGGTGTGAGTTTTGGCTACAATACATTGGTTTCCGATTTGCGTGCTTTACCTGTTCTGGCTGATATCGGGTGTCCGGTGGTTTTTGATGCGACCCATTCTGTCCAACAGCCCGGCGGGCAGGGCGGAACCAGTGGCGGGCAGCGTGAATTCGTACCCGTGTTGGCGCGTGCTGCTGTTTCCATTGGGGTGGCTGCGGTCTTCATGGAAACGCATCCGGACCCTGACAATGCGCCATCGGATGGCCCGAATATGGTGCCGCTGGACCAGTTTGAATCTATGGTCTCTAGCTTGCTTGAGTATGATCAGCTGACCAAGGGCTGGTAATTCAGCGCGCAACCCCCGCAAGGACGAGATGGATATCACCACACTCTCCGGAATTTTGGACCAGGCACACGGAATGCGCATTCTTTGCGTGGGCGATGTTGTGCTCGACCGATTTGTTTACGGCTCAACGCACCGTGTTTCCCGTGAAGCTCCGGTTCCGGTACTGGACGAGAATGCCGTCGAATTAATGCTTGGCGGGGCCGGTAATGTGATCCGAAATTTGCGGGCGCTCGGTGCTGAGGCGACGCTTGTTAGCGTGATCGGCGATGACGTTGAGGGCCTCGATGTTTCCGAACGACTCCGTGCGGAGGGTGCGGGAAATGCAATTGTTGTGGATCCTGGTCGACCCACACCGGTCAAGACCCGCTTTGTATCGAACGGTCACCAAATGTTGTGTGTGGACCGTAATCCGAAGGCGAGTTTATCGGAGGCGACCGCTACCTCATTATTGAAAATGATCGAGCGCGAATTACCGACGGCGGACATTGTGATCCTGTCTGATTATGGCCGTGGTGTCGTTTCGCCTCGCATTTGTTCCGAGCTGATGAGGCTGGCTCGCGCCGCGGGTAAACGCGTTTGTGTCGATCCAAGAGGCCGCGACTTTTCGCGCTATAACGGTGCGTTTCTGATCAAACCCAATGCGCTCGAATTGTTTGAAGAAGGTGAAATTGACCCGGTTGACGATGATACGACGTCGTCCGCATTGGAAACCGTTTTCAAGCGGCTGGACAATGTCGACCACCTTATTGTCACACGTGGTTCAAAGGGGATGAGCCTTTATGGCGATTCCGGAATAACCCATGTGCGCGCTCAGCCACGTCAAGTTTATGATGTGTCGGGAGCAGGTGATACGGCTATTTCCATGTTGGCCATTGCTCTTGCAACCGGCGCGGAATTACGCACGGCCATGGAAGCAGCGGTTCATGCTTCAGGTGAAGTCGTCACCAAGGTTGGAACTGCCACTGTTACGCAGGATGATTTGCTGTCCGTGGCGAGTGCGGGTCGGCATAAAACCGGCGGACAATCTCTACCGCAACTGGTTGAAACGGTTGCGCGTTGGCGGGCGCATGGCTTGAAAGTCGGCCTTACCAATGGCTGCTTCGATATTCTTCATGCAGGCCATGTCAGCTATCTGGAAAAAGCCCGAGCCCAATGTGACCGACTGATTGTCGGCCTCAATTCCGATGGATCGGTCCAGCGGCTTAAAGGTGAGGGACGACCGGTCAATGATTTCGAATCCCGTGCCAGCGTGCTTTCGGCGTTAGCAGCGGTAGATCAGATCGTGGTGTTTGACGAGGATACACCTGCGAGTTTGATTGAGGGATTGCGCCCGGATGTCTATCTCAAAGGAGCGGATTATACGGTTGAGGATCTGCTTCCGCTCGGTGGCTCTATTGTGCAATCCTATGGCGGTAAAATTTGCTTGGTGCCGCTAGTAGACGGAAAATCTACCACAAGCATTCTTCAAAAACTCTCTGATAAAAAAGACTAATTTCCATCCGATCTGTCGGGTATTGGCCTGAATGGCACGTCGTCAATTTCTTCCGGCGGGCTCAACTGCGGTGCTTGCTGGTTTTCACTCTCAAAGACCGGGAGGAAAGCTGCGGCGCGCAGCTGTGCATCCGATCGTAAGTCTTCATAGAAAAGATTGAAGGGCGGAAGCCGATAGAATTCGGTCAACCTTCCCGGACGATGAAGAGAACGAGATCTCGGTAACTCGGTCATCAACACGCCATCAGTACATTGAGCGCCGGTCTGGGCCGGCAAGGCGGCCGGGCTTGCGCTTTCCCGGAAACCGGAAGCTTGTGCGCCGCCTCGATGCAATCGCGCTGGTGCGTAGTCGGTAGTCCGGGCGCCCAGAATAGGATTGACGCACAATAATCCACGGCCATCGACACGCTCAAGCGTTCCTCCGCTCGCCCATGTCATCGTTCGCTCTGTTAGAAAGCGAATTCGATCATCATTGTCTGATAGCGCCGAAACGAAACTGAACACACAGCGATAATCATCCGGCATCTCACACGCCGCCATTTCCCCGAGCGAGCCCTGAAGTAGGTCGAGAGGTAGTGGGAATTCAAGAATATACGCCGTAATTAAACGACGCTGTAATTCCGGATTTGGAGCAACATCCTCCGTCAATATGGCCAAGGCATGAAGGCCGCCCTGACCAACCCCAACAATCATAAAGGGCGTGTCATCGGCAATTGAGTTGAGGAAAGCTGCGAAGGCTCGCCGCACATCTGCTGCCGCGGTCAGGCGTGCCGCAACGCCGTCTTCGCGAAGGCTCATGAAGGTGTAGAGCGCTGCTTGCCGATATCGCGGTGCATAAATATCGCCGACGTTTGAGAAGGGGGCCGCAAAATTGGGAAGCTGTTCCTCAATCACGAGGCTGGATGGCTCTTCGGCATCTATGGCCGCATTCCATTCAGACCCACCGGGATAGGTCGTACCGTGGACAAAAAACACGGCTGGTGATGTGGATGGCTCGGCAGGGCGGGCATACCATGCCGTATTCTCAATATAATCCGGAGCATCAGGTAAGACATATGTTTGGTACGGTTCGCCAGGATCGAGCAGGGATTGGTAAATCTGATCCCGCAATACCCAAGCCGCTAAGGTCGTCAGAATGAGAAAACCGAAACTGGCCGCCGTGATCGTCCAGAGCGCGATGCGTGTTCGGGGTACGGATTGCCACAAATTTGCCATGCCCGTCGAAAACCTTCTCGTGTATTGGCGTTGATGCGCCGGAGGCGTAGTGTTGCCGAGTTCGGCGCAGAATCAACCAGATTGGCAGTCTGAATTGTCGCAAAGGAGGCCGAGCGTGTTTCGCTGGCTCAGAAATAGTCTGTTAACGGGAATAGTGGTTGCCTTGCCGGTGACTGTAACCGTTTGGATAATATATACATTTGTTCATTTTGTTGATCGGGTCATCAAACCCTTGATCCCGTCTCAATATAATCCAGAAACCTATTTGCCATTCGCATTGCCGGGGCTGGGTGTCGTGGTGGCTGTGGTTGCACTTACTCTGTTAGGCGCATTGGCGGCGAATTTTTTCGGGCGTACGCTGATTGGTGTGGGCGAACGGTTGTTGAATTCAGTTCCGCTGGTTCGAAATCTCTATGGTGCCATCAAGCAGATTGCCGAGACCGTATTTTCCAGCCGTCAGCAATCGTTTCAGGAAGTTGTGTTGGTCGAATTTCCAACGCAGGGCTCCTATGCTGTCGGGTTTGTAACAGCGGCGGCTCAGGGTGAAATCAAAGAAGATGTGGGTGAAGATTCCATTGGTGTCTTTGTTCCGACGACCCCTAATCCGACTTCGGGTTTCCTCCTCTACACACCGAGATCGCGCGTGAAGCGGCTGGATATGTCGGTGGAAGAAGCCGCCAAGATGATCATATCCTTTGGGCTTGTGACGCCGGATGGCTTGGCGCGTGCTGATGTGCCTGAGATTATCAAGGAAGAAATAATCGACCCGGCCAAGAAAACTTAACCGGATTCGATCAGCCGAATGGCTTCATCCTGCTCGAATAAATAGAGCAATGTCCTGCGGGCTTTCGAGAATTCACCGGAAAATTCCGGATCTTCATAGACGGCTTTTTTTGCAGCTTCATTGGCCAGCGGGATTAAGTCGAGATGCGCCTCGATGTCCACTAGGCGGTAATCCGGGAGGCCGCTCTGGCGAACGCCAAGCGGGTCGCCAGCACCGCGTAATTTCCAGTCTTCCTCGGCGATGACAAAGCCATCATCAGTTTGCTTCATAATGTCGAGGCGTTTGCGCGCTATTTCTCCCAGCGGGCCCTGATAGAGGAGAAGGCATGTCGAGGCCTTGTCTGAGCGACCCACGCGTCCCCGCAATTGGTGGAGTTGGGCGAGGCCAAAACGCTCGGCATGCTCGATAATCATGATCGTGGCGTCGGGCGCATCAATTCCCACCTCTATGACGGTGGTCGCCACCAGAATGTCGATCTCTCCATTGCGGAAACGGACAGCTTCGGCATCCTTTTCTTTGGCGCTCATCCGACCATGAACCAGGCCCACACGCTCTGTGCCGTATATTGCGGACAATTGCCGGTGGCGATCTTCTGCGGCCGATAAATCCGAAAGATCAGAATCCTCGACTAATGGGCACACCCAATATGCGCGTTCATTTCGTTCTATAGCTCGGCCTACACCATCGATGACGCTGTCAATCCGATCCATCGAAATCGTGCGTGTGTCGGGAGGTTTGCGACCTGCTGGTTTTTCATCCAGTCGCGACATGTCCATGTGCCCGTAAACGGACAGTGACAGTGTTCTGGGAATTGGTGTGGCCGTCATCACCAGCAATTCAGGGCGTCGCCCCTTTGACGATAGTTTCAAGCGATCCGAGACCCCAAAACGGTGTTGCTCATCAATGATGACGAGGCCAAGTTTTTCGAACTCCACGCCTTCTTGAAACAGGGCGTGAGTTCCACAAACCACGTTGATCTCACCGTTTGCCAGACGTTCCAGAATTTCACCGCGCTTTTTGCCCTTATCGCGCCCCGTCAGAGCATCGACTGACATGCCCGCGGGTTTTAGGAACAACTCCATATTTCGAGCAAGCTGCCGCGCGAGTATTTCGGTTGGCGCCATGATCGCCGTTTGTAATCCGGCTTCATGAGCGCGGGCTGCTGCCAACACGGCCACGAATGTTTTGCCTGACCCGACATCGCCGTGAAGCAATCGCATCATTCGGCGGTCGGATGCCATATCTCCAGAAATTTCATCGAATGACCGCAGTTGCGCGTTGGTGGGTGTGAAGGGAGCGGAGCTCAGAACTTTTTGAACACTGGAGTTGTCGCCAGTGACGGGTTCGCCAGCACGCCGTCGTCGCCGCTGCGCAACGATTTGCAAGGTCAGCTGGCGCGCGAATAATTCGTCAAATGCCAAGCGTTGCCGAGCCGGGTGTATCGGGGCGATTTCGTCGACGGTTTCAGGATAATGCAAAGTTTGGAGTGCGTTATTCCACTCGGGCCAATTTCGATCCTGTAAAACAGAATTATCGTGCCATTCAGCCAATTGAGGCATATCTGCCATTGCGGCCCGCACGGCTTTGCGCAGCACTTTCAGGCTTAGGCCTTGCGTAAGTGGATAAACTGTCTCCAGCCCCCCTAAATCTTCCGCTTCTGCCTCGGTGAGAACAAGGTCGGGATGAGTGATTTGTTTTTCACTACCAAATGTTTCGATTTTACCGGACACGATCCGGGTTTCGCCTTCTGGCAAAAGACGTTTGAGATAATCGATGCGGGGCTTGAAATAGACGAGATGAAGAAACCCCGTCTCGTCGCTCATACGGACCTTATAGGGCGTGAATCGATTGCGCTGCGGCTCAATATGCCCCTCGACCTCGCACCTGATTGTAACGATTTGTCCTTCCGGGGCCTCAGCGATGGTGGGGCGCAAGCTGCGATCAATTACCGAGGTCGGCCGGAAAAGCAGAAGGTCTCGCACTCGGTCGCCGGCCACTTTTTGAACCAGCACAGCCAATCTGGGACCGATGCCGGGCAGTGTGGTGACCTCTTTGAAGAGGGGAAAGAGAATCTCAGGACGCATAAGATGCAGATTGCGGCAGTCTGACGCTTCACGCCAGCCTCGGGGCAGACTATATGCCCCTCCCATGTCTGAAACTGTTGAAACTCGCCGCCGCCGTTTGCTCTTTCGCGCTGAACATCGCGGCTTCAAGGAAGCCGATCTGGTGATTGGCGGTTTCGCGCGGCGAAACCTGCCAAATATGGATTCGACGGCATTGGACGAATTCGAAGTCTTGATCGAGACGCAAGACCAGGAACTCTATGCGTGGATCGTCGGGCGCGAGCCGGTTCCGGATGAGTTTCGCGGTCCGATTTTCGATGCATTGGCCGCCTCCGCGGTCGCTGTTAGTCGCCCATAGTTATGGATTGGGTCGAACCCATTGCATCGTCGCCGGGCGGGTTGACGATTGGTGGCGCGCCGGAAGGTTATGATGCGCTGATCCTGGCCGAAGCTCTGCGCAAGCGGGGTGGAACCGCGATGTTTATTGCGCGCGATGATTCTCGGGCCGCAGCATTTGAAACGGCATGGCAATTTTTTGCCCCCGCTATTCCTGCCTTGCGCCTTCCGTCGTGGGATTGCCAACCCTATGACCGCGTATCCCCAAGCCCGCGTGTTGCGGCGGGCCGTTCTGCGACGTTGGCGTGGCTGGCTTCACGTGAGGTAAGCGAAAAGTCGCCGCTTTTGATTATCGCGACTATCAATGCTGTGACTCAAAAATGCGCACCGCGAGCTACGATGTCGGTGAGGGGGTTTCAGGCCCGTCCGGGTGGTGTCATCGATCTGGATGGGCTGAAAGCATATCTCACCGCTAATGGGTATGCGCGAACCACAACAGTTCGGGAGCCCGGCGATTTCGCAATTCGCGGCGGTGTCGTGGATGCTTTCCCGCCTGGAATGGAAGAGCCGGTACGCCTCGATATGTTCGGCGACACGTTGGAGTCGATCCGATCATTTAATCCGGAAACACAGCGGTCCACCAGGCAGCTCAAATCCATCACCTTCTCGCCCGTCAGTGAGTTGTTTCTGGATGAGGCAAGCATTTCGCGTTTCCGCTCGGGTTATGTTCGCGAATTTGGCGCGATCACTGATGGCGACCCTCTCTATGAGGGCGTCAGTGCAGGCCTCAGACCGCAAGGCATTGAGCACTGGCTGCCGCTGTTTCACGAAACGCTGGAAACGCCCTTTGAATATTTGGGGCCGAATACACTGATCGCAGTAGATCATCAGGCATCTGACGCTCTCAAGCAGCGCGATGAAATGGTGACAGACTATTACGACGCTCGGAAACACGCGGCTGGAACGGTAAAAGGCGGCATCAAGGCTCCTACCTACAGAGCGCTTTCGCCGGATAGCCTATATCTGACCTCGGATAGGTTTGATGCTGCTTTGACTCCGCTTGATGTGCGTCGATTTACGCCCTTTAACGAACCGGATGCCATTGATGCGGGTGGACGTCATGGCCGCAGTTTTGCTGCTGAGCGCGCGGCTGAAGGTGTGAATATTTTTGACGCTGCGGCCAAGCACGTTCAGGCCGAATTGTCCTTCGGAAAACGAGTGGTTATCGCGTCATGGACTGAAGGCGCATCTGACAGAATGGGCAGTGTGCTCACCGATCATGGGCTGAAAGCACCCACGCCGGTTAACAACTGGGCGGATATCCAGAAGGCCTCCGCCAATACTGCTTTAAGAACCATCTTGCCGCTCGAGCATGGCTTTGAGACATCCGATCTCATCATGCTGTCGGAGCAAGATGTGCTGGGGGATCGCCTGGCACGACCGCGACATAAAAAAGGCGCCGAGGTTATTCTGGAGGCCGGCTCACTTGGCGTGGGTGATCTCGTTGTGCACAGCGATCATGGGCTTGGGCGCTATCTCGGCCTCAGAACGTTGGATGTTCATGAAGCTCCGCATGATTGTCTCGAAATTGAATATTCCGGTGGTTCCAAGCTGTTCCTGCCGGTTGAGAATATCGAATTGCTGTCGCGTTATGGAAATGAAAGCGATGGGGTTCAGCTGGACAAGCTGGGCGGCGTGGCTTGGCAGGCGCGCAAAGCAAAGGCGAAAAAACGGCTCCGAGATATGGCGGAGCAACTCATTCGAATCGCTGCGCAACGCAATGCTCGTAGAGCAGATGTCATTACTCCACCGAGCGGGTCATATGACGAATTCAGCGCGGCGTTTCCGTATGTCGAAACGGATGATCAGCTGTCGGCAATTGAAGATGTCTTCGGTGACCTCGCGAGTGGCCGCCCGATGGACCGTCTCATCTGCGGTGATGTTGGTTTCGGCAAAACCGAAGTTGCTCTGAGGGCGGCATTTATCGCGGCCATGGAAGGGCGCCAGGTCGCAATCGTTGCGCCGACTACGTTGTTGGCACGGCAGCATTACAAAACATTCTCTGAGCGTTTCCGTAACTGGCCGGTCAAAGTCCGGCATTTATCCCGTTTGGTACCCGCAAAAGAAGCCGCGCTGACGAAGCAGGAATTGCGAGACGGCAAGGCTGAAATTGTTATCGGGACGCATGCATTATTGTCAGACTCGGTGAAGTTTTCGGATCTTGGCCTCTTGGTGGTTGATGAAGAACAGCATTTTGGCGTGAAGCATAAGGAGCGCTTGAAGGATTTGCGCTCTGATGTTCACGTGCTCACCCTGACGGCCACTCCAATTCCGCGAACGTTACAACTGGCACTCACTGGAATTCGCGATCTTTCGATTATTGCGACGCCACCGATCGACCGCTTGGCTGTACGGACATATGTCACGCCTTTTGATCCGGTGATGGTTCGCGAAGCTCTGTTGCGGGAAAAATACCGTGGCGGATTGAGTTATTTCGTTGCTCCGCGAATATCTGATCTCGATGCGATGGCGGTTTATCTGCGAGAGCAGGTGCCGGAGGTTTCTTTTGTGGTCGCTCATGGTCAAATGGCTCCGACACGGCTTGAAGACATCATGACGGCTTTTTATGAGGGCCGGTACGATGTGTTGGTTTCGACTTCGATTGTTGAGTCGGGCCTGGATATTCCAACCGCCAACACGATGATTATTTATCGTGCGGACCGATTTGGATTGTCGCAGCTTTATCAATTGCGTGGACGGGTAGGGCGTTCGAAAACCCGTGCGTATGCACACCTTACAACAGCACCGAACCAACAGATCACGGCCCAAGCCGAACGACGCCTTCAAGTGTTGCATTCGCTCGATACGCTCGGCGCAGGTTTTTCATTGGCCAGTCATGACCTCGATATTCGAGGGGGCGGAAACCTGCTCGGAGAGGAGCAATCGGGCCATATCCGTGATGTCGGGGTTGAGTTGTATCAGTCCTTGCTGGAGGAAGCCGTCGCTTCGCTTCAACATGACCGCCCTGAGATCGACCGTGATTGGTCGCCTGCAATCAATGCCGGTGCCGCCGTTCTGATCCCCGAAAGTTATGTAGCTGACCTTGATTTGCGACTTCAGCTCTATCGCCGGGTCTCAAACCTTGCTGACAAAGCTGAAAGGGAATCTTTTGCGGCCGAATTGATTGATCGTTTCGGACCGTTGCCTGAAGAAGTTGAGCAATTGATGCATGTTATGCAGGTCAAAATGCTGTGCAAAATATCGGGTGTTCAGAAAATTGATGCCGGGCCAAAGGGCGCGACGATCCAGTTCCGAAACGGTGAATTTGCGGACCCGGTAGGGTTGGTGAAGTTGATTACCGACAATCCTCGTGAATTCCGGGTGCGTCCCGATCAAAAACTGTTCATTGCAGGCGACTGGCCAGATCCGCGTCAGCGGTTGAAGGGGATGGAGCGGGCTTTGGCGCGACTTGCTGACCTTGCGCGGCGTGCAGCCAACTAGACAGCTTCCAATCGTGCGTGGTCTAATAATCGCATGCCGCGTTCGATGAGCGCTTCGGCGGTTTCTTCGCCAGCAGCTTCGAGCGCAATGCAATTGATATTCAAACGGAAGGGGTGGAGTGGATCATCGCCATCAAACCCTGTGCAGTCCGCGACAGCCGTCACCCGCTCCGCCACACAATTGGCACCGTCTTTGTCGGTATAGGGCAGAATGGCTGCATAAAGATCTGGAGCGATCAATGCCGGGAAATCCTCGGCCCGCAATAGATGGCGTAGCATCGCCGCGAACTGTACTCGCGCACTGGACAGCTTTTCTGGACTGATGGGCGTGTCCGGTGGTTCCATTGCCATCAGCACTAACCCGGTCGATCTTCGTGTTTTAGCGGCAGTGTTCAGCAGATCTTGTAAATGCACCAACGCCAATTTTGGTCGATAGAGGCCGAGTTCGGCGTCGGTTGTCGATCTGGCACGGCAGTTTTCAAGGATTGTTTTGGCGGCCCGTCTTCGGCGACGCTCTTCAGCAAGGCGCAAGACCCGCGCACTGATCTCCTTAGGCGAAGCATTGTCCGGGAGAATATCCGACACGCCGCGCGCAAAGGCCTCGTCTGCCGCATCGAATTGCCCGGACCGGGTCAATAGCAAGACCGGTGTATGATAAAGGCGGGCATTGCGACGCATTGCCGAAGAGATCGTGAATGCCAGTTCTTTTTTGTCGATCGCATTGAGAATGACGGCGTCAAAGGGACGCTCATGCAGATAGTCAAAGGCCGAAAACGATGAAAAGGCCGCTATCATGCCGGTATTTGCCGAACTGAGGGCATGCCGAATTGCCATAAAGCGCGAGGTGGCATCACCGACGAAAAGTACCGTGGGCTGTTTTTCAGTCAGCGTTTCATCAAGGGCATTGTGCCCGAAAACTTCTGCTGCTGCGCGCCGTCGGCGAGCCACATCTTCCATCACCCAGAGCCGCCGCAAGGATTGAATTCGATTGGCGAGTTGCACGGGCGAAACGGGCCGACGCAGCCAGCCGTCAAACCCGTCCGGTGGCGTGTCTGTGTCGGAAATTAGAATTACGGGCGGGCGTCCCTTTGCGGTGCCGGCATGCAGACCGGCCAGCTCTCGGGCCTCATCGGGATCAGAAGCGCAGATAACAATTGCATCAAGCCCATCCGGAGGCCGTGGTTGATTCGCAGGAATGCTCGTCGACCAGATGCGATAGACCTCAAGATCGCCGGGCTTCAGCGATAGATTTCCTTCAGCATCAATGAGTGCAATATTCAGCATTGTTGTCAGGCCTTCCCCAAGGCGTATGACATTAGATTGTCATAGAATAATGAATGTGAAAACAGCTGAACAGATGTCGAGTTTTTCGTTCATATAGCGTTCAAGCCGCGTTCGCTATCCCTGTTCTCGAGATCAACGGACACCTTCTTGTCCCTCGCACGTTCGTTGTCTTGGCCGGGTAACCGGTCCGAACTATCCCAGATGCGCCAGCCTGCACCCACAGGCTGGCGTTTTTGTTTCGAATTTCGCCAATTCAGGGTATTGGATTGGGAATGAAACGATTACGCGTTTTCGCCAGCATTTTTGAGAGTTTTGTGAAGCCGGTTCTTACTTGGTCTCCGTTGGCAATCGTCATTTCATCTATTAGCCGCACGATGGCACGGGAAGTCATGTTGTTTGCAGGCGGAGTGTCTTTCTTCACGCTGCTTGCCATTTTCCCGCTGATAGCTGTTGCTGCTGTATCCTATGGGCTGATATTCGATGCCAATGATGCGAGCGAACAATTGGCTCGACTTTCCAGCGTTATGCCCGAGACAGCCCAGATGTTTGTCGCGGCGCAAATCGCTCCCATTGCAGATGCATCATCCACGGCTCTGTCGGTTCAAGGTTTGTTGGCTTTAGCGATCACAATATTCGCGGCCTCACGCGGTGCCAAAGCGCTGATCGCCGGATTGAATCAGATTGCCGGGATGGGCGATTTGAGAAATGTCATTAAATTCAACGTGGTCGCTATTTTGACGGTCTTTGTTGGCGGCATTCTTTTGATTGCATCAAATATCATTGTATTGGCCATCCCAAATATTGTACGTCCGGCCGTGAATTGGCTTGGTTTTGAAATTACCGGACTGAACGCCGTCTTCAATGAATGGACCGCTGTTTGCGTGACGATGATTTCGGCACTGGTGCTTTTGTATCGGTATCTAATGCGTCGCGCCGGGGGGATTAGCTGGATCGCATCCTTCATTGCGGCATCGACCGCTTGCGGCCTTTGGCTTTCGCTGTCTGCGGGCTTTTCCTTTTATGTCAGTGGGTGGGTCAATCCAACGGCTTATGGGTCCATTGGCGCGTTGATCGTTTTCCTTCTTTGGATTTATTGGGGTTCGTACACCGTTTTTTTTGGCGGGGCTCTAGCGGTTGAAATTGATAAGCGGCGACTTGCTGATCAACGCGACCGGGAATGACTGGCCAATTTTTCTGCACGCGATATAAGCGTTGCAACCATCACATAATCCCAGCCAAGGACGTCTGATGAACAAGTTATTTTCCGATGCGACGACTGCGCTTGATGGCGTGCTTTTTGATGGCATGACCATCATGGCCGGCGGGTTCGGCCTGTGCGGCATTCCAGAGAATGCAATTCAAGCCATTCTGGAAGCTGGTACCAAAGATCTGACTATCATCTCAAATAATTGCGGTGTTGACGGTTTCGGGCTCGGCAAATTGTTGGATGAAAAACGTATCAAGAAGATGGTCTCTTCCTATGTTGGGGAGAATAAAGAATTTGAGCGTCAATTCCTCTCGGGCGAGTTGGAGTTGGAGTTTAATCCGCAGGGAACACTGGCCGAACGCATTCGCGCGGGCGGTGCAGGTATTCCGGGCTTTTATGTCAAAACCGGCGTGGGAACGGTGATTGCCGAAGGCAAAGACCATCGTGAGTTTGACGGTGAAACCTACATCATGGAAACGGCTCTGAAGGCTGACCTCTCGATTGTAAAAGCCTGGAAAGCCGACACCCAAGGCAATCTCATCTATCGCAAAACTGCACGTAATTTCAACCCGATGATGGCGACGGCTGGAAAAGTGACATTGGCCGAGGTCGAGGACATCGTTGAAGTTGGTGAGTTGGACCCTGAAAACATCCACACGCCCGGCATTTTTGTGCAACGCCTGATTAAGGGCGAGTTTGAAAAACGTATCGAGCAGCGCACCACGCGCGCGAAGGAGGGTTGATTATGGCCTGGACA
>Ga0316204_10006732_pt1 | contig 17401 bp, 21 predicted proteins | sample 6monrhotite_MG_2_FD_205661 | JGI IMG/M metagenome (GOLD analysis project Ga0316204, IMG submission 205661) | Microbial mat bacterial communities from mineral coupon in-situ incubated in ocean water Damariscotta River, Maine, United States -... | ecosystem: Environmental > Aquatic > Marine >... | reverse complement strand
GGGTTCGTCGGCGTCGACATGGAGGCCGAGAACTACCTCGCCGGTCAGCAGGCCGTGAACGCCGAACGCAACCGCCTGTGGTGGTACGGCGACGCGGACAGCGGGCTCTACGGGGTGCTCACGTACCCCGACATGCCCCGGGTGATCTCCACCCTGGACTTCGAGACGGCGAGCCCGGATGAGATCCTGGCGGAGCTCAACCGGCTGGCCGCCTACGCGATGCACTCCAGCCGGGCGGTCTACCGTCCCACGGACGTCATCTTCTCCGACCGGGTGGGCACGGTGCTCAAGCGGTACCGGGCCTCCGGGTCGGACAAGACGATCCTGCAGTGCTTCGAGGAGCAGAACCGACAGCTCACGGTGCGGTTCAGCCACGAGCTGGATCACGTCAACGACTACTTCGCGCAGCTCCAGGCGAACTACAGCGGGATCCTCTTCTACCGGTCCGACCGGATGGGCGTGACCCTCGCGGACGTGCTGCCCTTCACCGTGCTGCCGCAGCAGGCGGAGGCGCTGGGATGGACCTCCTACGCCTACTCGATCATCGGCGGCGCGGTGCAGCGGTACTCGCCCTCGAACCTCCTGGCGTTCGTGAAGGTTCCGGCCATCTGATCGCCGCCCCCGACGGCCTGGGGTCGTCGTCGGGGGCTTGTTCTTCGTTGACCCCATCTGACCCTTGACCCCACGAGGCCCCACATGCCCCCTGAAGACTCCAAGACCGCCGCCGCTTCCGCCGAGCCCGGGACCGAGACTGCCCCCGCTCCCGCCAAGCCCGAGCGGATGTACCGCATCCAGAACATGGGCGGTCCCCTCGACCTCGGCATGGTCGAAGCGCTCGATCGGAAGGTCAAGTTCGGCACCGCCCAGGACGACGCGGCGAACAAGCTGCGGGCCGAGCGCATCGCCGCGAAGGTGGATGGCGCCGAGCGCGCCCCCGAGCGTCCCGCCAGCTTCATCCTGGTGACCGAGAGCGAGCTGGAGCTGTTCAAGGAGTCCAGCCCGGCCTCGGCGCTGTTCGACTGCGGCAACCTCGTGGAGCGGGGGGCCTGATCCGTGGCGCTGGCTCCCTCCATGCGGACGGCGATCGACCTCCATGCCCCCGAGGTGTGGAGCGATCCCCGACTGACTGAGCAGATCGCGACGTCCACGGCGGCGCTGAGTGCTCGGTACTACCGCACCCGCATCACCGAGGCGGTGGTGCTCCACACGGCGCACCTGCTCACTGGCAAGAAGCTGTACCAGCAACGCCTGCTCCAGCTCCGTGACTCACGAGCTGGGCGGCTGCCCTCGTTCGTCTCCCCAGGGGTGGGCTGATGAGCGCCATCCTCACGGGCACGCAGATCCGCGCCAGCTTCATCAAGGACGCCTCCGCGACCGCTGACCTTGATGAGCTCGGCTACGACGTGGATGCCCTCCTCGCGGCGCTGCGTGGCGTACCGGCCGCGACCGCCGGGGCTGACCCCACCAACGGTCAGGTGTCCTACACCCACCGCACCCACCGGGGCGATGCCATCTGCGCCGTCCGAGCGCACGGTGAGCTCGAGCTACCCGTCGGGCCGATCGTCAGCGTCACCTCGGTGACGGTCAACGGCGTGGCGCTGGCCGAGGGCACGGACTTTACCGTCGACCACCAGGCGCGACGCCTCGTCCGCGTCGGCTACCCGAACAACGGCTGGCCTCCGGACTACGCCGCCATCGAGGTCGAGTACATCGCCGGCTTCGACGACATCCAGAACACCGCCCGGCAGGTCTACCGACTCTCCGGGCAACTGGCGCGACACCTGTGGGTCCGTGGCGGAAGCGCTGGGCGTTCCAACGTGGAGCTGGGCGGACTGGGGGAGAGCACTCCGCTGGCGCTCATCCCTGATGCCGTCATCGACGCGGCGGTGAAGTCCGGCCTCGTGCTGCCTCGCGGGATGGAGCAGCTCTGGAAGGCGGCGCGGATCGCCAAGGCTCTGGCTCCCTCGCCGACAGGGGCGGCGCCGTGAGCGTGCACGCCTCCGAGAACCTCGCCAACGTCGAGCACTCCCTCTACGTCGTGCTGAAGACGATGACCATCCCCGGAGTCGTCGACTTCCAGACGGAGGGGGACGGTGTCGTTCCGGCCACGTCGGCGGGCCCCGTGCCCTACATCCGCTTCTCCCTGGTCCCGGGTGCGTCGAAGTTCGCTGGGCGCTTTGACTCGGCGCACTCGGCGACCATCGAGGCGGTGGAGATTCGCGCGGATGTGCACTGGCCATCAGGGCTCCGCTCGACGCTGGATCTGCACGCCGCGGTGGCCGCTGTGAAGTCCTTTGTGGAGCGCCGGGCCTTCCCGTTTCTGGACTACGTCTCAGACAACGTGAGCCCGCCGACGCTGCCCGCCCACCTGATGCGCCCCTGGCACCCCCCACAGGTGCGCGAACTCCCCCCTCTCCGCGGCTTCCTCCGCCGACGCGTCTCTGTGTCGGTACAACGAACCGCCGCTCACGCCATCTGATGGAGGCCTGCTGTGTCCGTCTCTGAAATCGTCAAAGTCGCCTACGACTTCGCTGTGGTCCTCTACGACGCGCAGGCCAGCCCAGACACCGAGGAGTGGACCCTCTGCCTCTCCCCGGGTGACTTCGCCTGGGGCGGAGGCGGCCGAGAGCTGGTGGAGTTCCTGGAGAACGGCCTGCTGGCCACCTGCGGCGACGTCTCGAAGCCGGCGGTTCGCCCTGGCAACACCATCAAGGGAGAGGTCTCCTTCTCCAAGCACCTGGTGGACTTCTTCAACCTCACCGGGGAGACCACCCCCGGCGCGACGCTGATGGACATCTGCTACAGCGCGGACGGCAAGACCGGCGGCGTGCCCGGCGGCTACGTGCGAGCCAACTGGACCTCCGCCTCCAGCGGCTTCTGGGCCATCAACATCAAGCTCGTCATGCTGGGCTCCACGCTCGGCGAGACCGACCGCACGCTCACATGGACCGTGGTGCACCCCAAGAGCAACGGGAACATCGGGTTCCCCGCCACCCTGCAGTTCAACGGCGCCGTCTACGGCAACAACGGCACGTACGCCGTGAGCTGAGACCGCCACAACCGCCACCCCGGGCGTTCGCGACCCGGTGGGGCACGGAGGATCGATGATCACTCGCGCACAGCTCGACGCCGAAGTGGCTGCTCAGATGCAGTCGCCCGACGACCTCCCGCCTGTCTTCCTGGAGATGGTCCGGGAGTACGAAGAGGAGATGGACGGGCTCTGGCCACACTGGCGGAAGCCCCCGGGCAAGCAGCCCGCCGCCCCGGACTGGCCCTTCGAGAAGACCGCACGCTTCAAGTGGCTGCTCAAGCGCCGGGAGCTGCTGCTCTGCGGCCGGGACTGGGCCGTCCGGATCCACCGCCACGCCACTGGGCGCCCCTTCTGTGTGCCCTTCGAGGCCGAGCCCGGCCTGGAGCCCCGCCGTGAGCACCCCAAGGCGCCGAAGCCGTGGCGCTCCACCCTCGCCGCCAGCGAGGGGCCCTCTCTTGCCACCGTGCTCGCCAGAGAGACCGGTCAGCCCCTGGAGGCCATCACCACCCTGCTTACCCAGCTGCCTGACGGCACGAACCCACGCTGGTGGGTGACCCAGCAGCTCAGAACCCGGAAGACGTCATGAAGACCCTGGCCACCCCCCGTGCCGCACCGCACCCGCTCCTCCAGGCCACCGTCGAGGTTCCCGGCAAGGGGCCTGTCACCCTGCGCCTACCCGACTTCGGGACCGGTCTACTCCTTCACGAATGTTGGTTCGGCGACGGCGTCGTCATCGAGACCCCCGACGCCGCAGCCATGGCGCGACGGCTGGCTGCCGCCAAGGTCCGGGACGGCGCGGAGGGCACCGCCCACCAAGACGAGGCTGCCGACCTGCCCCCCATCCTGAGGGAGATGCGCGTCTCGGACCTGCCGATGGGGGCGCGCCTCCAGGGCAAGGCGTTCGCGCTGGCCTTCTGCTGGGCGGATGAGTTTCAGGCGCTGGAGACCGTGGTGCCGGACGAGGTGCCTGACCCGGATGCCGCGCGCCGTCTTGGGGCTCGCGTCCTCCAGGAGCTGCAGATCGCGGGCTACACCTGGTCGCAGGTGAAGGCGCTGACCGAGGGCGTCGAGTCCGCCATCAACGCCCTGTACATCGAGGTCAAGGAGGCGCGCGAGCTGGCGGATTTTACGCCAGCGACGGAGGGCGGCTCGCCTTCGTCGCCGTCGACATCGGCGTCCGCTTCCTCGGAGGCGACCCCGACGGGTTCTACAAGCTCGCCCCCGAGCAGCGCGTGAAGCTACTCGGCTGGCACTTCGCTCAGGAGGATCCGCGTACCGCCGCGACCTCTCTTGGGCCCGTTCGTGCCGGCGACCTGACACGGACCTTCGTCCGCTTCCAGCGGTGGCTCGGTGACCTCATCAAGCAGCTGGGCACTGGGCTCGGCGTGAAGTGGAAAGCCGCGCCCGAACAGCAGCGGATTGGGGGCTGACGTGGGCATCCGCATCCTGACCACCTTGCCGACCGCAGCGCAGATGAAGGAGCGCCTCCAGGCGGAAGAGGTGCGCGCGCTTCAGGCGTTGGTGCCTGCGGTGAGGGCTGCGATTCAATCGGCGTGGACGGGCTGGCGCGGCGGCACAGGTCGCTCACGGGCGGCGTGGACGGTCGAGGTCGAGGGGGTGTCTATCGTGGCCCGGAACCCTCTCGGGTACGTCGTGTACGTCCACCGTACCGGGACGCGGAGGCGGGAGTGGCAAGTGCTCGCCGAGAAGATGGGGCCAGCGTTTGCCGAAGCGATCGCGACGGAGCTCGGCACGGCGTTCCAGGCCGCGATGGGCAAGGGCGAGTTGAGGGAGGTGGCGCGTGGCCGATGAAGAAGTCCGGATTGAATGGACCTCGGATGACGCAGCGATTCTGGCAGCTGTGGAGAAGGTCGAGGGCCGCATCGCCACCATGGCCAAGTCGTCGGCGTCGGAGATCGACAAGGTCAACAAGGCCTTCAAGGGCATCGGTGGGGCTGCGGAGGAGGCTGGCAAGAAGGTCAGCGGTGCTGGCAAGAAGGTCAACGACAGCAACAAGAAGACCGCCTCTTCGCTGAAGAAGCTCGCGGAGGTAGGCGGCGACGGCGAGCGCGCCCTCATCGGTGTCGCGGATGCGATGGAGCGCGCCGGGCTGGAGAGCGCCGAGACCGCTACCCGCATCGCTGCAGATCTCGGCGGCGCCCTGGAGGGCATCCTCAAGGGCGGCGAGGGTGTGACCGGAGTCCTTGGGCGAATCGCCCCAGCGGCGGGCCTGGTCGGCGTGGGCATCGGCGTCATGGCGGCGAGCTGGTACACCGCCAACAAGGCGCTGGACGATGCCAACGCGAAGCTGGAGCGGAATCGCCAAGAGCTGGCCGATACCGTGGACTGGACCAACAAGGTGTCGGCGGCCAAGCTCGCGGCCGCGCTGGCCTCGGGGGAGCTGACCCAGGAGACCTTCAACGAGCAGGTGGCTGCCGCCCGCGCTGGTGAGGTCTTTGATGAGCGCATCCAGTCGTCCCGCGACAACGTCGGCGAGCTGGAGCGCCAGCTCGCTGATGCGCGAACGGAGCTGGACAAGGTCGGGCCTGCCTTCGAGAACGCGGCGAAGGCCTCCGCCAACATCGACTACGACACGCAGATCGGCGGGATGCGCTCGTACACCCAGGCGAGCAACGATGCGGCCCTCACGACCAACAAGCAGGCCGACGAGGTTCAGTCCCTCTCGCAGCAGCTGGTGTCCGCCAAGGGCGAGCTCTCCCGCCTGGTGGGCGCCCAGGAGAACTACGAGGGCCTCCTCGCTGACACCTCGAACATCAAGCACTACCGGAGCGAGCAGGAGAAGCTGACCAAGGAGGTGGAGAAGCTGGCGAACGCCGAAGCCGCCGCCGTCGAGCAGCTCAGCCGCATCACCCAGGCCGCCAACGCCCAGGCGGTCGACGCCGACGAAGCCATCATCTCGGCGCGCGGCATCCAGCTGAACCAGATCAACGATCTGGCCATGAAGACCGAGGAGCTGGCGGCCGTGGAGGCGGCGCGGGCCGCGGTGAACGCGAAGGCGGAGCGGGAGCTTGCCGACCTCGTCGAGTCCCTGGAGGCGGACCGCGCTCAGCGCCGTGCGCGCTTGGAGGTCGAGCAGGAGCGACAGCACCAGCGGGAGATGGCTCGGCGTCAGCGAGAGGTCGAGGCGGGCGTTGACGGCATCAGCAACATCCTCGGGGCGTACGCCTCGCTCGACACTGCCAGCGAGGACATGTTCAACGCGCAGAAGGTGGCGGCGATCTCTCAGGTCACCATTGATGGGGCCGTCGCTATCGTGAAGGCGCTGGCGACCCTCGGGCCTGTCGCGGGGGCGCTGGCCTCGGCGGGCATCGTGGCGACCAGCGCCGCCTCCATCGCGAACATCGCGAGCCAGAGCTACGAGCCCGCGAACATCGAGTCGATGCACGTCGGCGGCACGCTGGGCTCCAGCGGCACAGCACCGGACGAGGTCCGCCTCATCGCCCTGCAGAACGAGATGGGCGGCCTCCTGACCACCCAAGGACAGCGCGCCGCCGGCGGTGCCGAGGGCGTGAACCGGCTCAACAGCGGCATGTCCGCCGGCGGCGACACCATCTCCGTCGTTCAGATGGGCCACCGCACCGTCTCCACAGCAACCAGTCGCAGCGTCGACCGTGGAGGACGCCTCGCCCAGCTGGTGGCTGGTCGTGACCCCCGACGCGCACACCACCGGAGCACCTGATGGGCGACGCCTACACCCCCGACACCGTGCGCCTGCTGGTCCCGATGGATCTGCGCCACGACCCGGACAACCTCTGGGACGACGAGAGCGACTACACCCAGCAGGGCGCCCGCGCCGGCCACCCCGTCCCGCCGGCAGGTGGCTCCAAGCTCGCCTTGGTCAGTCACGGCGAGCAGCGCGCCAAGAGCACCTTGGAGATCCGCGGCCATCGCTCCGGACATCCCGGGCCCGCGAAGGGCGCCGGAGCCATGCTGTGGCGCTACGAGGGCAACCCCGCAGTGGACTGGCGTGGCTGGGACGTCCCCAGCGTCATCACCGCTGCGGAGTCCCTGGTCTGGTCTTCGGGGGTGGTGCCGGGGCCCGCGCACGCCATCACCCTCCCCGATGGAACCCTGCTGGTGGCCTGGCACCGCTACGTGAGCGCGGTCGACACCACCATCGTGGTCTCCAGCCGGGCCCCAAACGACGGCGCATGGACGGACGCGACCGCCGTGACGCTCAACGGGGCCTCCAACTACCAGCAGTACCCCTGCCTGTGTCGTCTACCGGATGGGACGATCCTGCTCTACTACTGGGTCGTGGATGGCGGGACGAGCGAGGCGCAGATCCGCCTCTATGTCTCCTCGGATGACGGGGCGAACTGGACGCTCGGCTCGTCGTTCGTGCTCCGGACGCCGGTCGACGCCAGCAACAACGGCTCCTTCGGTTCGGGCACGGCGGGCTACGACCTCGGGCGAATCCGTGCGGTGTTCGACCCGGTGGGTGAGCAGCTCCTGTTGCTCGCCGCGCTGGAGAAGCACGACACGGACGCCACCTATGCGTCCGTCCTGGCGCAGTACGCCTCGGATGACCTGGGGTCGGCCTTCACTCAGGTCGAGCTGATGACGGGGACCAGCGGCTCTCAGGCCGGAGGCTGGCCGGACATCGTCGCTGGCAAGAACGGTGGGTTCCTCGTCGGCTACATCTCCGGTCGTGGAGCCAACGGGGCTGCAGTCTCCTCGCTGGGGAGCGCCTTCGATCTGCTCTCTCAGGCTGCGGTCACTGACGCCCACGGAGGCGGTGAGTCGTTTGCGTCAAGCAGCTCGCGCACATGGGACGATAGCGATCTCGCATTCTGGCGCGATGACACCGGTGTGCTCTACCTCGCTGGACGACAGCCCGGACTCTCCAACGAGTGCATCATCAACCGTAGCGTGGACGAGGGGCGGACATGGGAGGGGATCGGCAACTCGGACTACCTCTCCGGGGGTAGCTCCACCTGGTTCCGGGCTGGCTCGGTCTACCCCACCAACTTCTGTATCGCCCCTCAGGGCGGCCGGGCCGTCGTCATCGCCCAGTGGGAGGGCGCGGGGTCCGCGAACAGCTCGCTGGTCGCCCTCTACCTCGGCGGCTACTCCACGGTCACCATGCCCGGCTACAACCGCTTCCCGGTGGAGACCAGCCGCGCGGGCTGGCAGAGCACCTGGGTAGCCATGGCGAGCCCCACCACCGCGGGCTGGACCGCCTCCGGCTCTGGGAGCGACGTGGTGGTCCCCTTCGGTCGCGAGGTGACCACAACCGCCAACAGCCGGGAGTTCAAGGTCACGCCCTCGGGGACCATCGCCGAGGGGCATCTCGGGACGTGGTACGTCGAGACCGGCGACGGCGCCCTCGGCAGCACAGCGGTAGGCATCGAGTCCCACGTCGGTACTGGAAGCGAGGGCTACACCATCGCCCTCCACATCGCGAGCACGGGCGTCCGCCTCCGTGACGTGGTTGGCGCGGGCGTGGACATCGCCACCCTCACCATCGACGTGAGCGCGGGTGTCTACGTGAAGCTCACCCACAGCGGCGACGCGGTGAAGGCATGGGCCCGCGAGGGCGACACCAGCAGCGACCGGGAGTGGAAGCTCATCGGGGAGTCCTCCTCCCTGGCCGACGACACCGGCAGCGGCGGGGCAAACTACCTGCGGTTCGGTCACCTCTCCACGGGCACGGCGACGTCGATCTGGCGGATGGCGGCCTACGCCCACGACGAGTGGACCGGACAGCAGCTCGCAGACTTCGTCAACCCGGACGACCTCTTCCCCCGCGACCTCTCCACCTACCCGGTTTGGGTCGACGCTGGCTTCAAGGTGAGCGCCCTGGATGGCCCGGTGCGGCTGGGGGAGGAGTGGACCGCCACGACCCGCTACGACTACAGCGTGGATCGCCTTCACCCCTCGCGTTGGCCGTCGCCGAGGCAGGGCTGGCGCTCCACGGCGCTCGCCGATCCCACCCTCGTCAACGCGGCCCAGACGTTCGCCTGGCGCGTCCCCAGCGTCGGCTGGGGGATGATGACCGACGTCGTCGTTCTGCTCATCATGGGCGCAAACTGGCGCACGGGCGTGCTCCGTGGTCGGGTCGGTGGTTCGTGGACCGACGTCGCCACCATCGACCTCGCGACCGGGCTCACCGGGCTCCCGTACGTCCGGCACGCGGACACCCTGTTGGTGGACACCGCCACCGCCAATACCGCCGACCACTGGATGCACTGGGGGGCCTACAAGGACGGCACCGTGGACCTGGGCGGCGGCGTCCTCCGAGGGCTCCGCTGGCACACCGAGGGCGCATGGACGAACGCGGCGACCAAGCGGCCCGTACTGGTGTTGGATAGCCCTGACGACACCGAGCCCGCCAGCGGCACCCTCAACCTCTGGGCCGACGCCGCCATGGTCGTCATCCGGGCTCCTCGAGGAACAGCCTCCGCCCGCTACGAGGCGTGGCAGTTCGAGATCGACTCACAGGTGACGCGCTCCGGTGACCTGCGAGGCAAGGTCTTCCTGAGCTCCGGCATCCCCTTGAGCCCGAAGCGCTCCTGGGGCTGGGCTCGATCCCGATCTCACAACGTGGAGCTGCAGGAGTGGCTCGACGGAACCCGGTTCTCTCGACGCCTGGGGGCGAGCCGGGCGGCCATGGAGATGGCCTGGGTCGAGGGCGTGGACGAGTCCGAGCTCTACGCCGCGGCCCCCAACCCCTGCTACGTCGGGCTCGACGCTGGCGCTGGTGCGGATCCGCTGGGCGCGCCGGCGGCGCTCCCCTCGCTGCTGGATCGGCTCAGTGACTACCTGGATGGCCCGCACCGGATGATGGCCTATGCCCCCTCGGTGGCGCTCGGCGGGGCAGGCTCGGTGACGTACGTGAGCCCGGATCGATGGCTCTATGGGCGCATGGTCGGCAGCGGGGTTCGGCGCACGAACGTCCTGGGTGAGCACCTGCTGGACGAGGTCCAGCGCATCGAGACCATCCGTATCGAAGAAGAGAAATGAGCGAGGCCCACCCCGACCGCCGGCGGCTGCTCCTCCTCACGCTGACGTGGGGCGGGCAGCTCTTCTACCTCGGCACGGAGGCCGTGGACCTGGACGATGGCAAGGGCGGGACGCTGCCGGTCCTGGGCACGCTCGACCCCATCATGGCCTCGGAGGTGCTCGACCTCTTCAACACCCAGAGCTTCGCCGACAGCATCCCCGTGGAGTTCGCCCTACCGGACGTGGGCGTCTGCGCCCGCGTCGTCGCTGGCCACCCGCTCTCGAAGGCCGTGGGCGAGCTGGCCCGGGTCTTCGCCGACGAGGCCTACACCGGACGAGAGGAGATCCTGACAGGCCGGCTGCGGGCGCCGGAGTACGACAGCGATGGGGTGATCCGGGCGTCCATCGAGGTGGTGCCTCGGGCCACTCCGCGGCTGCTGCCCGATCCGGACGTCGTCATCACCGAGGACGAGTGGAGCAGCTTCGCCGAGACATCGGCCGGCCGTGTGGGACAGATCGTGTTCGGTCGCCCGGGGGTATACGTGAAGGAGGGCGGGACGCTGCAGGGCGTCCCGGCGACGCCGGCGTATCTGGTGGAGCGGGTGCCTGACGAGGTGTTTGTCATCGCCTACCACAAGGTCGCGGCGACGGTGGTGGAGGTCTTCAACACCGAGGACGGGGTCTCGCAGAACCTGCCGGTGACCCATGTGACCGACGCCTCGGGACGAACGGCGGCGGTGGCGACGCGGGTCTCGGCGACGGCGTGGCAGCCCGATGATGGGTATTGGGTCGGGTGGACCCAGCTCACGTCGGGGGCGCTCTACGACGAGGAGATCCAAGGGCCCCTGCTGGCGGCGGGCTCGGTTCTTCGCTGGCTCCTGCAGCGGGCTGGTGGCGCTGTGGACCTGTCTCGAACCCGAGTCGCTGAGCGCATGCTCCAGGGCATCCTCCTCTCAGGCTACATGGACACCCCGACGGAGGTCTGGCCCTTCCTGGAGTCGGAGATCCTGCCTCTGCTGCCGGTGTCCATTGTCAGCGGTCCCGAGGGCGCGTTCCCGCTGGTCTGGGATTTGACCACGGACGTGCATGACGCGCTGCCCATCAACATCGACCTGGGCGATGGGGAGGCGGTGGGGCCGATCCGAGACGCGGACGACGAGCCGCCGAACACGCTGCGGGTGAGCGCGGTCCTCGATGGTGGACGGAACGTGTACACCCGGACGTTGACGCTGGGGACAGGCGTGGAGGGCGCCGACTCCTCCCATGCCTCGCGGATCGCCTACCAGCGGGACGGTGAGCTGCGGGAGGTGGTGCTGGAGACGGCTTACCTCTACGATCGCGCGTCGCAGCGGCGGGTCTGTCATCACCTGATGCGGCGTTACGGGACGACGGGGACCGAGGTGACGTACCAGCTCCGGCCCGGCTTCGAGGGGGTGCGGCGCGGGCGCGCAGTGGCGCTGACCCACGGCCGGCGCTCGTTCAAGGAGCGGCTCGGCTGGGTGACCGAGGTGGAGACACCGCCGTCTGGCCAGGTGCAGGTGACCGTCTGGTTGAAAGAGACCGTGGCGGGCTGGAAGCGGTAGTTAGCGCGGGTCGATCCAGCGGAAGCGCATCTCGTGCTGCGTGCCTGGGCACTGAGCTCGAAGTCGGCCGGGGCTTGCCTCGTAGCCGCTCTCCTCTGCTGGCACGCAGATGCCGCTGTTGCAGCTGTCGATCTGGTACATGAAGGGCTCGACGTCCACGAGGTGCTCAGCCAGCGCGCCCGAGCCAAAGTCCTGGCAGGAAAGAGAGACCTCCTCCCACTCCAGTGAGGCCGATGTCCCGGCCTCGCCTGTTGTGTCTGAGTCTCCGTCCTCACATCCCACCAACCCCAAGGCCAACACCATCCACAACGTCACCATATCGACCTCCTTGCCCTGACGAGGGTCTACCCCGCCAGGTACGTGTCGAGCCAGCGTTCTGTTGCCTGACGTGGATCTGGGGGCGTTACGGCGGTAGAGTTCGGTGCCCGCCGAACCCGCCAACAGGAGGGGACAGGAACCTACCCGAGAGGTACTCACCATGATACCGCCAAACTTGTTCAGCTATGCCACCTCGGAGCTCTCACAGGACGCCTTCATCTGCTGGCTGGTTGCTTGGGCGAACGTCCCTGACCATCCGCTGGGCGACGTCGGGCGGGCTTTCGTTCGTCTCCTTCTGGAAGTTGATCTCGGCGAGTCGGTCGACGCCCAGGTGCCTGTGACGGTGACGTGTGGCCCGAAACGCCAGCACTACCAAACGGATGTGTACTTTCGCGCAACTGTCGGCAAGCGTGAGCGCAGCTTCATCCTCGAAGACAAGACCCTCGGCTCGCCCAACACGAAACGGCTCAATGAGCGTCGAGACAACATACGCGGCACGCGCCCCAAGGATGAGCTGTTCAGCTGCATCTATTTCAAGACCGGCTTCTTGTACCCGGCAGACCGCGATGTAGTGAAGCACGGCTACAGCATTCTCGATGCTGAACGACTCCATCACTTCCTGGTCAACCATGCGGAAGGCGTCGACAGCGAAATCTGCCAGGCATACATCGCGCACCTCCACGACGCTTACGTCCAACCTCAACGCGACGACTATCCGGCACTGCTGGCCGGTCGTGTGAGCCTACTTGAGCGCGCTCCCGTCCAGTGGCAGTTTATGACCAGCCTCAGAGAGAAGTTGCTGATCAGTCTCCCCGTGGAGTTGAGAACTCACCCCTTTGAAATCAGGGGCGTGCGGCGAGGAACGAGTCGCGGCCGCCCTTGGACGCAGCTGGATGTCGGGAGCGTCGACGGTGTGCTTGATGGACTGAATGAGCGGCTGTTCTACCGTGTGGATAGAAGAAAGGCCGGTTACTATGTTGCGCTACGTCAGTGGTCGGGCGTCATGGGGAAGCCGGCTGCAAAGGCGGTAAAACTGGACCGTCTACGCCAGCACCGAAAGGCTGTCCGCAACCTTGAAGATATGACCCCGCTGAAACTCGGCCATCCAACCGGTGATCATCAAGGGCATCAGGAGAGCGAGATTCTGGTGCTGTTCCTTGGAACGGACAACTCGCCCGCGGCTGTGCTCGACGGCCTACCAGCGTTTCATCAGCAGCTCATTGTAGCGCTCAGGGCCGCCGACTTGGAGGCACCGCGACCCTCGGAAGCATAGGGCCTCCATCTCCAGTTGTGGTTGAATACGCGGACCTGAGTCTGGTGTGGACTCGTTACGGGTTGAGGTAAGCTGGGGCATGAGTGAGGTCAGCATGCGATGCAACTGGAAAAAATACTCACTTAGTGAGCGGTGTTCACTGGACCAGACAGAAGAGACGGATCTGTGTGATCGACACCTAAAAATGGTGCTGGACGGGGTGCGGGCGGCGGTCATCTCGAAGAGTGAAGCCTCAGCGTTGCACCGAGCAACACGAGATGTGCTGTTGTCTGCAGTTGGTGGCGGCTTGGTATTGTCCGCCCAATGGCTGATTGAACACTGGCCAACGACAACGGAAGTCATAGGAGTGATGATTCGCTCTCAGGGAAATGCAAAAACAGCATCACAAGCCGTACCCGCCCTGATAGTCGTTCTCCCAGGGGGGGAAATACTGCGCCTTCACCTCAATTATGCGAGCCCGCTCTTGAGTAGTTCGGAGATCACCGTCTACGACATCCCAACTTTTTTCAAACACTCTGACCTTGAGTCCACTCTCCCTGTTCCCTCCCAACCTTTTACTCGTCTTGGAGATGCCATCAAGAAGCGGCGCGGAGACCAAAGCATGACAGACTTGGCCCAAGAATTGGGAGTCCGTGAGTACATACTTGATGACTTGGAACGCGGGATGGATGAGCCCTCTTTGAAGGTGGCGCTGATATTGGCCTCATGGTTGGGGTGGACGATAAAGGAACTATCCGAGGCAGCAGAGGCTCTTTTGTAGAGGCCGCTGCCCACGAGTTTACTGAACGTCAAGCCGACACTGACACCATCATTGTCGCTGGGAGGGCCACATGACCCCCTCCAACGTCATCCCGCCCTTCCCCCAAAAGCGCGCCCCGCCTGAGTGGGATGGCGCCGATTGTGCGGCTCGTGTGTGTCGCGCCATCGCGAAGATAGAGAAGGAGAATCTCATCTTCACCTTGACGAGGTGCTAGGCCGAGCTCGTCACTCCTCGAGCTCGGCCTCTCCCAGCACCTCCACCGCCCGCGCCAGCGCCGCCCGCCGGACAAACCCGCTGGCCGACACATGCTTCTCCCCGCTCATCTCCACAGCGGCGGCGCGCTGAAGGAGGGCCCACTCCGCTTCCGAGAGCAGGACCGTCTTGTTCTTCCGTCGGTCCTGGTCGCTCTTCTTCGGTCGTCCACGTCCGGCCATCAGCTCCTCCTTCCTCCAAGAATGAAGCCACTGAACTACAGCGTCTCCCTGAGCGTCAAGGCCCACGCCGTCGATCGCCCGCCGCATCGCTCACGGCCGGCGCATCGGGGTGACCATCCTCCCGCCTCCAGGCGATGATCGTGAACCACAACGCCGGCATGCTGGTTGCCCCGAGGCGGCGCCCTCGACCTTCGATGCAGGAGAATCCCCCTGTCCTGCTCAGTAGCCGCAGGCCCGCAGCAGTTCGTTGGTTCGGCTCTCGACGCTGACGATGGTGCTGGCCGTGTCCACCAGGCGCACACCACCCGCGATTGCCATTCCTGCCCTGACCATCTGCGGCGAGGGCTCCTCCGCGACGACTCCGGCCGTCAGCACACCGACGCCGACGAGCTGGCCGAACGCCATGGCCAATCCCATCCCGGGCCGTTGGGTGTAGAAGTGACCGGCACCGAAGCCGACGATCCCGCTGAGCCAGCATGAGACAGCTCAGGGCTGTGGTGTTTTGGGGCGGATAGGATGTCAGTCGACCATTGAGTGGAACTGAACGGCCCCGTAAGTCGCCTCCAAGAACGCCTCGAAGTCCTGTTGATCCACTGGTGATGCATCAACGCCCAGCTTCCCGTAGCTGACTACCAACTCCGCACCACCCACGCTCCCCGTCGCCAGAGAGACGTCGGAGATCATAAAGCGAAAGAGGTCGCGCGCTCCCGGCACCAGCCGGGAGAACGCATCCAGCCGCACCTCGCCCTCGATGACCTCGTCCAGTTCCTCCAGGGAGGCTGGACGAGGCAGGCGATAGGCGATCCGCAGACGGAAAGCGCAGTCGCGCTCAACCGTCGCGCGGACCACGCGGACAAGATCAGCGTCGGAAGACACGGAAGGCCGTCACCTCATCGCCGCCAGCCCGGTTCTCCAGCACCTCAGCCTCATACGAGTCGTTGGATTTGAAGAGGCGCTGATAGAACTCGGGCGTGAAGGTTGGCTTCTCGTGAACGTCGCCCAAGTAGACGAGGTTCATGATGCCCAACGCCGCACCCTTGGCCAGGAAGCTCACCGGATAGGCCGCCTCGCCGTAGTTGGCGATGTAGCCCACCGCCTCGTAGTCGTCGTGGATGGCAAAAACCGCCTCATCTGGCGAGAGCGAGGTCACCTGCCAGCGTCCCCAGCCCAGCGCGTTTACCGCCGCGACCATGCCATGCACCCAGTCCTCTTGGGTCTTAAGCTGCGGCTTGATCAGGGCGTCCCATTCCGGGGAGATCATGATACCGCCGAAGGTGTTGAAGGCGCAGACATGGCCCGCCTCCACCAGCAGCGGCTCCGCGACGCTGACTCCCTCCTCGCCGAAGCAGCGCTCCAACTCACGGCTGAACTCAAAGGAGATACGGTTGTAGTAGTTGGCGTAGTGCCTCGTCAGGTACACCCCAAACGCGGGTATTGAGCCTGTCTCATCGCCGACGATCTCCATACCGGTCAGGGCCGTGAAGATGCCCTCGTAGTCCACCGGGGACTCCGGAATAGGCCGTGGCTTGTGATCGGTGAGCGGCCCCATGCCCGGTGTCTTGTACAGGTCGAAGTCGGGCTCACCTGTGGCGGACAGCTCGTAGCGGTTCTGTTCGGCGCCGACCGCGATACAATGCGTCTGTTCGCTGGAGTACCAGCCCTGAGGCTTATCGTGGATGGCCGCTAGCGCGCCGGAGAGCCACCCGGTGGTGAAGAAATCGACAGGCGCGTCGGCCTCGCCCATCTTCACCTTCCATGCGTGGGAGTAGTGGGAGTGAGGGGTCTCCACGACACCGCCCTTGTCTGTCAGGCCGCTCAGATCAACGCGGCCGAAGCCCGCCCACTGGAAGAGTGTCTCTGCCATGCGGGCGCGCTCGGAGACGTCGGTGATGTCCTCCTCGCGGAACAGCTTGGAGAGCTGACCGAAGGCGACCTCATTGGCCGCCCCCACAAGGAAGCGCCGGGAGTCGATGTACTCGGCGTCCTGGATGCTCTGCTGCAGGAAGGTGTTGTAGTGGTGACAGTGGAAGATCATGGGCTCATCGCCCACCGCCGCCCGGCAGTGGGCGGGGTCCAGCGAGGCCGGAATGGACGGCGGAATGACAGGCGCGGGGGCCTTGGCGTTAGCGGTACTCATGGGTGACCTCGTAATTACGGACAGGGTTTGCCGACGACCGCGCTGGCGGTCGCCTTCAGGGCGACAAGGAATTCGGGTGAGCAACTCGTTGATGGCGTCACCTTGCTGAAGTAGATGCCTTCCTTCATGGCGCGCGGAAGCAGCTTGACGCGGAGCCGATCGATGGACTTGACACCACCCGACCGCTTCACCCACATGACGATGTTGTAGACAGAGGTCAAAGCCCCTCCCTTTTTGTGTGTTGTGCAAACTCTCACATCGACACGCGCCGCGCGTCCCTGAGCCTCCCTTTGTGACTTTTTACCTGCCGGCCTCAGGCTCAACACCAGCCCCGGCTCCACGCCCTCTGGCGCCTCATCGAAGCTTCAGCGCCCTCCTCGGCCTGTTGGATGACGAACACACCGGAGACTTCCTCCCGCCCGGCTATGTCGCCTCGCTCAACACCTCCCCCAACCCCACCGCCGCCGAGCCTCCTCCGCAGCCCCCAGCGGGCGAGCACCGGAAACCCTGATCAATCTGATCAGCCTTTCCCCTCCCTCTCCAACCACCCGTAGTCCTTCACAGATAGCGTCTCCGAGAGCCCTTCTCTCAGGAGACCGTCATGCTCCGCAGCGCCCCAACGATCTGGCCCCCCGCCCAACTCTCCGGAGCCTTCACCCCCTCCACCGCTGCCCACGGCGCTGAAGTCCCCACATGGGCCCGCCGCGCCCGCGTCACCGTCACCCCAGCGGTCCACGGCGACGTCGTCGTCCTCTCCATCTGGCGACGCTACGCCGACCTCGACGCCTACGTCTACGGCGGCACGGTCACCCTCAACGGCGCGGCGGACGGCTACGAAGCCTCCCTGGAGCTGCCCAAGGTCGGCGACCACCTCCGCCTGGTGCCCGACATCGCGGTGA
>Ga0316204_10006731_pt1 | contig 17402 bp, 17 predicted proteins | sample 6monrhotite_MG_2_FD_205661 | JGI IMG/M metagenome (GOLD analysis project Ga0316204, IMG submission 205661) | Microbial mat bacterial communities from mineral coupon in-situ incubated in ocean water Damariscotta River, Maine, United States -... | ecosystem: Environmental > Aquatic > Marine >... | reverse complement strand
TGCCATGGTCGCTGCCGGTAATGGCCGCGCTCGCCACGATGCCGCGCAAATGGCGCAGGGTGATGGACAAACGCGCCGCCCGCGAAATGGCCCGCGCGCCCTGAACCGTCTCACGCCTTTCCCCCCCGTGTCGCCGCTCCAGCAACGCTCTGCGCCGCGCCTGTATGGTCGAAACTCCCTGCTTCTTTGCGCCGTCAAATATCCCCGCTGGAAGCTCCCGTCCCTGCACCGCGCGCCGTACTCCGCCTTGGCCCGCCACCCGTTCCAACAACCCCATGGCAATGCGGGCGGCGGAGGGCTCCCGCCTCCGGGGGCCTGACGTCGCCCGCCCCGGCACGGGTCGATGGCCGCAAGGCCAGCGAAATCGCTTCCTCAGAACAACGAGCCCTGATCAGACCCAGAGCCCGGACCGGTCCGCCCACGCAGCTTCGGCGCACCGCCACTGGTCACCACATCCAGACTGCCATCGGCAAACTCGATCTCCAACCGGGCCGCGCGCGCGGCTTCCGCCTTGCCGGTCACAACATCCGCCCCGGCCCGCACAACCGCATAGCCCCGCCGCAGCGTCTCGCGATAGCCAAGTGTCTGGCGCATCCGCTCCAGCGCCGCCAGCCGCTCGCGGCGCTGCGCCAGCCGGGCCACCGCATTCGCCTCAAGCCGCGCCACCCCGCTCTGCAAAAGGGCACGCCCGGCCTCAATCCGCGCAACCTGGCGATCCGGGTTCAACCGCGCTGTCAGACGGTCCAGATCGGCCCGACCGCGCGCCACCTGCCCCGACAGGCGCAAGGGCGACAACCCGGCCCCCGCCCGTTCCAGCATCACGCGTTTGCCCGCCACCGACCGGTCCAGCCCCGGCTGCAACCGCGCCGTCAGGCGCTCCAACTGCATCCGCCTGCCTTGCGTCGCGGCGCGCAGGCTCGGGCCCAGCCGATCCGATGCCGCATCCAGCCGTTGGCGCGGGCCATCCAGCACCGCCTCAAGCCGCGGCAGGCCCCGCGACAGATCGCCCAAGCGCTGCCGTCCAGACCCCAGCCCGAGCGTGACCGCGCGCGACAGCCGCCCGCCTGCGGTCTCGACCCAGGCCAACAGCTCCATACGCACCGGCACCGCCATTTCCGCCGCCGCCGTCGGGGTCGGCGCGCGTTTATCCGAGGCATAATCGATCAGCGTCGTGTCGGTCTCGTGCCCCACCGCCGAGATCAGCGGGATGGCGCTTTCCGCCGCCGCCCGCACCACCGCCTCTTCGTTGAACCCCCACAGATCCTCCAGCGAGCCACCGCCGCGCGCCACGATCAAAAGGTCGGGCCGGGGGATGCGCCCGCCCGGCACCAGCGCGTTGAACCCGCGAATCGCCGCCGCCACCTCGGGGGCGCATTTCGCGCCCTGCACCGCCACCGGCCAGATCAGAACCTTGCGCGGAAACCGGTCACGCAGCCGGTGCAGGATATCGCGGATCACGGCCCCCGAGGGCGATGTAACCACGCCGATCACTTCCGGCAGCCAGGGCAGTTTCGCCTTGCGGTCCTCGGCAAACAGCCCCTCCGCCGCCAGCGCGGCCTTGCGTTTTTCCAGCATCGCCATCAACGCACCCGCACCCGCCGGGCGCAGATCCTCGATCACCATCTGGTATTTCGACTGGCCGGGAAAGGTGGTGAGCCGCCCGGTGGCGACCACTTCCATGCCTTCTTCGGGCTGCGTCGCCATCCGGCCCGCCACGCCCTTCCAGATCACGCCCGCCAACACCGCGCGGTCATCCTTGAGGTCGAGATAGATATGGCCTGATCGCGGCCGTGACAGCCGCCCGATCTCACCCCTCACCCGAACGCGGGAAAACGCGCCCTCGATGGTTTTCTTGACCGCGCCCGAAATCTCGGAGACGGAAAATTCCGGCGCATTTCCCGGGCCCGCATCGAGGCCGTCATCATCGATCAAATCATTCATGGCATCAATCCTAGCGGCGGCGGCCATGAGGTTCCAGCGCCAAGCGCGGCCCTGCGGTCGCGGTCAATCGCAGCCACCATCGCCGCCATCGAAATCGCCCGCTGCCATGATGCCCCAGAACGCAGCGTCATCGCCGCCTTTTCCGGCACGTTTCGGCACCAGCAGAATGAAAAGCGCCAGAGCCACGCCAATCACACCGGGCCAGATCGAGCCGCCAAATCCCGCGCCCAGAACGCCACCTGCGGCCAGCAACCCGGAGACCACCCGATAGGCGATGCGGTTGGGATCGGGCCAAAAGCGTTTGGGCGGGGCTGACCCAAACTCGCGCCGATAGGCGTTTTGCGTCAGTTCCCGGCCGCGCGCCGTGCCGCCCGCGCGATAGGGCACCGGGCGCTTCAGCACGCCGGTGCAAAATTCCCCATATGCTGCCGCATCGCCCCGATGCAGCCGCCAAACCGTATCGACCGGTTTCGGGGCCACTCGGCGCGCGGTTTTCACCAGCGCCAGCAAATAGATGAACCGGCGATATTCCTCGATCGCACCTCCCGCGCGGGGCTGATCCCACCCGGTCGCGCGCATGACCCTCTCGGCAAACGCCACGCCATCGCCAAATTCATGGGCCGCGATCCGGTCCCACAATGCCTGATCCTTCATCGCCATCCGCTCGCCTGTCTTGTGCCTGTCCCGCCCATTCGCTATTGGCCTTGGCCAAACTTAACAGGCGGTGGACCTCATGAATATTCTCATTTTGGGCAGCGGCGGGCGCGAACATGCGCTGGCCTGGGCGACATTGCAAAACCCGAAATGCGACAAGCTGATTGTGGCCCCGGGCAATGGCGGCATCGCGCAGATCGCCGATTGCGCCGATCTGGACCCCGAGGATGGTGCCGCAGTGGTGGAATTCGCCGCTGAAGAGGCGATAGATTTCGTCATTATCGGCCCCGAGGCTCCGTTGGCGGCGGGCGTCTCGGATGCACTCAGGGCGGCGGGCATCCTCTGTTTCGGCCCGTCACAGGCGGCGACCGAGCTTGAGGCCTCCAAGAGCTTCACCAAGGAAATCTGCGACGCCGCCCACGCCCCCACCGCCGCCTATGCACGTTTTACCGAGGCCGAACCGGCGCGGGACTATATCCGCGCGCAGGGCGCGCCCATTGTGGTCAAGGCCGACGGGCTGGCCGCGGGCAAGGGCGTGATCGTGGCGATGGATGAGGCCACGGCGCTCGCGGCCATCGACGACATGTTCGGCGGGGCCTTTGGCGGGGCCGGGGCGGAAGTGGTGATCGAGGACTTCCTTGAGGGCGAAGAGGCCAGTTTCTTCGTGCTCTGCGATGGCGAAACCGTGCTGCCCATCGGCACCGCGCAGGATCACAAACGCGCCTTTGACGGCGATACCGGGCCGAACACGGGCGGCATGGGGGCCTATTCGCCCGCGCCCGTGATGACCGATACCGTGGTGGCGCGCACCATGGCCGAGATCATCGAGCCCACCATGGCCGAGATGGCCCGGCGCGGCACCCCGTTTTCGGGGGTTCTCTTTGCCGGGTTGATGATCAAGGACGGCGCGCCGCGCCTGATTGAATATAACGTGCGCTTTGGCGATCCCGAATGCCAATGCCTGATGCTGCGATTGGGCGCGCAGGCGCTCGACCTCATGCTGGCCTGCGCCGAGGGGCGGCTGGACGGGATGGCCGTGAACTGGGCCGACGATCATGCCATGTGTGTGGTGATGGCCGCCGATGGCTATCCCGGAAGCTACGCCAAAGGCGGCGTGATCAATGGCCTGGACGAGATGCCCGAGACCAGCCACGAGATGTGCTTTCACGCCGGAACGAAGCGCGCCGACGGGCAATATCTGGCCAATGGCGGGCGGGTTCTGGGCCTGACGGCGCGGGGGGAAAGCCTGGCCGAGGCGCAGGCGCGGGCCTATGCGCTGGTGGATCGGGTGGACTGGCCGGAAGGCTTCAACCGCTCCGATATCGGCTGGCGGGCGCTTGCCGAATGAGCTTGCCCAGCCGTTCGCGTCCTATAGCGCTTTCGGAAAAACCTGAATCACTTAACGCTGCCTGAAATCAGAGATTTCAACGCGTTAAGCGATCCACCGTGCTTCAGGTATTCCGGGAAGTGCTTTAGGAAAGCTGCGTGATCACCATGGTCACCGGGGTGGCACCTTCGGCAGATGAGGCGTGGCCCGGCCCGGTCGTATCCTCCATCCAGAACAGATCCCCGGCACAAAAATCCCGCGCCTCTCCAGTCCCGGCCACAACCCGGAACCGCCCCGACAGGATCGCCGCGATCTGTTTATGCGGCGAGGGATGCTGAATGCCGCGCCAACCGGCAGGCAGCGTCAGAAACACCATGCCCGTCGCGGGCAGGATATCGGAAATCAAAAGCGGCGCGGCGGGCGGCACGAAATCGCGTTCCGGCAGCGCGGCCTGACATTCGGTGAAATAGGACAGCCCATCGGCATCCTCGGTGAGCTTGGTATATTTCATAACCGGTTCCTGAACCTGCTAAGGGCGTGGTGCATCCGCTGATCCAAGCGGGTCGCATAGCCGCAAGTCAAGGGCCCGGAAACACCGCACCCGAAACGGTGTCAGGGTCCGTCGCAGGCCAGAGCCGCCGCCACGTTGGCGTCACTCCATGGCCCAAGGTCGCGGGTTGTGATCCGCTGGCCGTCAAAACCTGCCGCGATCATACGCGACCAATCGGTAGTGGCCACGATCATTTCGGGCGCGCCGCCACAGGTGCGGATACCACCGGAAATGAACGCCTCGCCGATGCGGTGATTGGTCAGGCCGCTAAACGTCGCGACTTCGCTCAGGGTGGCATCCTGATACCGCCAGACCCGCAGAATGCGCGCCAGATGCGGGCGGTCGATATAGGCGATCTCCATCAAACCGTCGCCATCGAGATCGGCGGCACCAACCGGGGCCAGCCAGCGATTGGGTTGGCCAATAAAGGGGGTCGCGGCAAGGAGCGTCAGCGCGGAGCTGTCACCGCCCGCGCCGTAGACCGCCAGTTGCGCGCCCTGGCTCAGGCTGGAGCGCACCGTGATGATCTCGTTCACGCCATCGCCATCGAGATCGGCCAGGCGCGGCGCGACATCCTCGAACACAAAATCCGGGTCCAGCACGATACCGATCACATCGCATTCATCGGCGGTCCCGGCGGCATAGGCGTAAAGCGCCCCCGCCTCGATCGCATCGCCCAACACACCATGGGTGTAGCGCGTGGTGGGCGCGTCATACCATGCCGCCCAGAGGCCGGTGCCCCCGGGGCCCGAAAACACCACGCTTTCGGGCATCTCGGTGCTTTGGTGGGGCGCGGTCTCGCAGGCCAGCGCCACCCCGGGCATCAGCAACCCGGCAAGGGCCGCGAGAGGGCCCCAGGGCCGCATCAGATCTGCTTTTCAGGCATCCGCACAACCAGACCGTCCAGCGCGTCGGTGACCTTGATCTGGCAGGTCAGGCGCGAATTTGCGTCGGGCTCATAGGCAAATTCCAGCATGTCCTCTTCCATCGGGTCGACGGCGGGCAGCTTGGCCACCCAGGCCGGATCGACATGCACATGGCAGGTGGAACAGGCGCAGGCCCCGCCGCAATCGGCCTCGATACCGGGGATGTTGTTGTCGCGCGCGCCTTCCATCACGGTCAGCCCGGTGGGGACATCCACGACATGCTCTTTGCCGTCAAACTCGATATAGGTGATTTTTGCCATGATCCGCCGATCCTTAACTTCAGGTTTGCGTTTAGGTAGCCATCCCGGCCCTGGTTTGCCAGTCTGAAAACGCCGCTTTTTTGGCCTGCATCGCGCCGCTTCGCGACATGGATTCTTTGTTCCACATTTGTTCCCACGCAGCCCCGCCCCCTGACGCTCAGGCCACACCCGGCGGGCGATCTGCGCGCTGCCGCTTCCGCAGTTGTGAAAAACCCGCTAAACTGCGGCCAAGCAGAAAAGTCGCCGAAAAAATGGCGACAGCAACCGGATACAGGCCCGATATGAAAATCCTTCCCCTTCTTGGCGTGGGCGTGGTCGGCCTGGTTGCCGCATGCGCGCCCCTGACCTCGCCCGAAGTGGCCCGGCTGCTGGACCGCGACGGCACCATCGTGACGCGCGGAGAAGGCCCCGAGAATGCCCGCCCAAACGCCTGCTACGCACGTGACGTCACGCCCGCCGTTATTGAAACAGTGACCGAACAGATCATCGTGCAACCCCCCGAACTGGGGGCCGATGGCACGGTGCGCGCGCCGGCGGTCTTTCGCACCGAGACAAGCCAGCGCATCGTTCAGGCCCGCAACGATCTGTGGTTCGAGACCCCCTGCGAGGCGCAGACAAGCCCCGAATTCATCGCCGCCGTGCAACGCGCGCTGGCGGTGCGCGGGGTCTATCGCGGGCCTGTCACCAGCGTGATGGATCTGCGCACACGGCGCGCCATCCGGCAGTACCAGCGCCCGCAGGGGCTGAACTCGGGTGTGCTGTCGCTGGCCGCCGCCCGCCTGTTGGGGCTGGCAGTGTGGGATCCGGATGCCGCGGCGGTGCGCGGTGGGGCGGCTCAAGGCTGAGCGTTTCTGCGACCGACAAAAGATCCGCAAAAAGCAAAACGCCCGGCCTGAAGGAACAGACCGGGCATCTTGCATGATCGGGGCTGCGCGCCCCGCGCCACGAGGCTATGACTTACTCGCTATCCCCAATGGGCAGCGCCACGAAACGCGGGTTACCGGCACGGCGGATCAGAAGAAGCAGGCTTTTCTGCCCTGCCCCCTCGGCTTGCGTCACACGGGCACGGAACGCGGCCATATCGGCCACGGGTTCCTGGCCCACTTCGGTGATCACGTCACCGGCCATCAAGCCACGATCCGCGGCTTCGCTGGACGGATCGACCGCACTGATCAACAGCCCGCCCTCAACATCCTGCACGTCATTTTCAGCGCGCAGTTCATCGGTCAGCGGCATCAGCGTCAGGCCCAGAAACGTGACGTTCTCCGGCTCGGGCGCATCCTGGCCCGGGTCGGGAAAGGCCACGCGCTCTTCGGTTTCGCGGCGCCCAAGCGTCACCAGCAGGGTCTGCGTCGCCCCATCGCGCATCACCACGACGCGCACGGTATCACCGACCGGCGACTGGCCGACGATCCGCACCAGCCCGCGTGTATCCTCGACGGGGCTGCCGTCAAAGCTGGTGATGACATCGCCCACTTCCATTCCGGCATCCATCGCCGGGCCCGTGGGCACATCGGTGACCAGCGCGCCGGCTGCCACCTCCAGCCCGAGGCCTTCGGCGATATCGGCGGTCACATCCTGGATGCGCACGCCAAGCCACCCGCGCCGGGTTTCGCCGAATTCCTGCAATTGTGAAATCACCGGGTTGACGACATTCGACGCCATCGAAAAGCCGATCCCGATCGAACCGCCATTGGGGCTCAGGATGGCTGTGTTCACGCCGATAACTTCGCCTTCCATGTTGAACAACGGTCCGCCCGAGTTGCCCCGGTTGATCGCGGCGTCGGTCTGGATGAAATCATCATAGGCCCCCGAAAGCGCCCGTTCGCGGGCCGAAACGATGCCGGCCGATACCGAAAAACCCTGACCGAGCGGGTTGCCCATGGCCATCACCCAATCACCGACGCGCATCACATCGCTGTCGCCAAAGGTAACAAAGGGCAGCGGTTCGGCGGGGTCCACCTTCAACAGCGCGAGATCGGTGTTTTCATCCGTGCCGATCACGGTCGCAGGCAATTCCAACCCCGAGCGGAACTCGATCATGATCTCATCGGCCCCGACGATGACGTGATTATTGGTCACGATAAACCCATCCTCGGAAATCACGAAGCCCGAGCCCAGAGCATTGGCGCGCCGCGGCTGGCGTTGATCCGGACCATTGCCGGGGCCCTGACGCTCCATGAAATCGTTGAAGAAATCTTCCAGCGGCGATCCCGGCGGCACCTGCGGTCCCGGTCCGGTGGCCGATGCCACAAGGCTGGTGGTGGTGATATTCACAACCGAGTCACCGACCTGATCGACCAGATCGGCAAAGCTGCCCTGCCCCGCGTTCTGCGCGCGTGACGGCAGCGCGGTCATCATCAATGCGGCCAGCGCCATGGCGACGATCAGCAAAAGGGTGGTTGCATTATGTGCCTGCTCGGCCCGCATTGCGGGTCTGGCCGCGGCAAAGGCCCGTGCGGGTGATTGTTGGGTGGTCACTCTCAATTCTCCTGTCAAAGCGGTTCAGGGTGTCCCTGCTCTTTGGTATCAGTTGATATTTGGGCGCAGGCAGTGTCAATCAACCAATTGGAGTGAAACCTCGGTCACATGGGCGTGATATCGCTCGTTTCAGATCACTAAAGCACTTTCGGAAAAACCTGATTCACCCAACGCTGCCTGAAATCCGAGACTTCAACGCGTCACGCGATGCACCATGTCTTGATGCGTCCGAGAAGTGTATTAGGCCGCCTGATCCAGCCGGTGGTACATGCCGGTGCCCGGATCCAACTGGTAGAGCGGCGCATACCGCTCGGTGGTGCGGCTGAGTTCATTGACGGAATCGATTATGAACTGTGCCTTGGCATCCTCCATCAGATAGCCAAAATTCAGACGCACCCAACCGGGTTTGCTGACTTCCTGCCCCTCGGTCACGACCTCGGTGTAAAGCGCCTCGGATGTGGCCCGGTCGATGTCCAGCAACAGATGCCCGTAAGGGCCGGCACAGGCACAACCGCCGCGCACCTGAATGCCGTAGACATCGCTCAGCATCCGGGTGAAGAGCTGCTGATGCACCCGCGCGCCGGACCCGTCGCGCACCAGAAACGAGAAGATCGGCAGCCGGTGCGGGTTGTCGACACCCAACAGGGTCAGGTGCGGGTTGTCGGCCCAGCCCCGCAGCGCCATTTCGTTGAAATGATCGTCGCGCCGGGCAATCTCGTCGGTTCCCACAACATCCTTGACGATGAACGCCAGCGCGGCGCGCACATCGCCGATCACATTGGGTGTTCCGGCTTCTTCGCGGGCCACCAGATCGTCCAGATATTCATGCCGCCAGGGCGAAACATAGGACACTGTGCCACCTCCGGGCATGCTGGGGCTGTCGGCCCTGACCGCTGCCCGGTTGACGATCAGCACGCCCGAGGCACCCGGCCCGCCGACAAACTTATGCGGCGAGACAACCACCGCATCCTTACGCGCCTGCCCGGCGCTGCCCATGTCGATCTCAAGATAAGGACCACCACCGGCATAGTCCCATACCGACAGGGCCCCATGCGCCTTGAGCAGCCGGGTCACCGGGTCGGTGTCGGTAAGAATACCGGTCACGTTCGAGGCTGCCGAGAAACTGCCGATCAAAAGGTCGCTCTCCGCGTGCGCCTGCAGGGCCCGCGCCAGCGCCTGCAGATCCGGCCCGCCTTGCGGGGATTCAGGGATTTCGACCACAACCGCGCTGCTTTCGCGCCATGGCAGGATGTTGGAATGATGCTCGTAAGGCCCGATGAACACCACCGGCCGGTCGGCTCTTTCAATCCCCAGCAGGCTGACCAGCCGGTTGAGCCCTGCGGTGGCCCCCGATCCGGCGAATATCACCGCATCATCATTCCCGGCACCGACAAGGCGGGCAATTTCGGTGCGCGCATCCTCGCGCAGGCGGGTGGTATAGGCACCGCAATACGAGGCCTCGGTATGGCTGTTGGCATAGAACGGCAGCACATGGCGGGACACATAATCCTCGACCTGCGCCAGGGCCCGGCCCGAAGCGACATAATCCGCATAGACCAGCGCCACATCGCCGTTCAGCCCGGGGATCATCATACCTTCCCCGATCAGCCCATCGCGCAGGGTTGCGTCGCGGGTGGCGGCCTGAATGGTGTGGCGAAACTGGCTTAGGGTCATGTGTCTGCTCCTGAATGTGCCGCCAGAATGATCTGCTGCTACCCTAAATACTTCCTCGATTTCCTTGTTGTTTTGCGAAATCTTCTATCATACGATATTCACATGCATGAAACGGTAGATCAAATTGACAAGAGCCTTCTGCGCGAGCTGCAGAAGGATGGCGGCCTGTCCCAGCGCGAACTGGCGGACCGGGTCGGCGTGTCGCAAAATGCCTGCTGGCGGCGGTTGCGCAATCTGAGCGAAGCTGGCGTTCTGCAGGGCTCGACCGCGCGGGTCGACCGGCGCAAACTGGGACTGGACATGGTGGTATTCGTGATGCTGCGCACCCGCCACCATTCCGCCGACTGGTTGCAGGAATTCCGCCGCCACGTTCTGACCATCCCCGAAGTGGTCGATTTCCACCGCATTGGCGGCGATTACGACTATCAACTCAAGGTGGTGACCGAAGACATGGCCAGTTACGACAAGGTCTATCAGCGGCTGATAGATAAAGTTGAACTGGACAGCGTCACCTCGTATTTCGCCATGGAATCGATTGCCGAAGGGCGCCCCCTGCCGCTTTGACCTCTGGGCTGACACTCAGGTCGGCGCGACCGAAACCTATCGCATGGTGGACCTGAAGAAACCGTTCGGGTGATCCGAGCGCGCAGGCGCGCGACGGATGCAGGGATTGAACCGCATTACAGCGAAGTTTTGGTGATTTTTCTGCGCGAAGATCGGGCCAGCCGGACCGCCTGTGATCAGCCGACCGGGCGGTGCAGATAGACCAGCCAGGGGTCGCGTTCGGGCGGGTTGGCGTTTTCCGGGTAGCGGCCGATGCGCCGGAACCCGAGCCTGTCGTAGAGACGCAGCATGTCGTCATTGCCGATGACCGTATCCGCATATAGATCGCTCAGCCCCAGGGCGCGCGCGCCGTCGATGCGCGCCTCGATCAGGCGGCGACCCAGACCGTGACCCTGACAGTCGGGCAGGACGTAAAGCCGCTTCATCTCGGCCGCATCGGGTCTTATCCGGCGCAGAAATCCGCATCCCACCAACCGGTCGCCGGCATGGGCCAGGATAATCTGGCCCTGTGGCGGCAGATAGGGGGGCATATCGGCCCAGATCTCATCGATCAGACTGCCCGTATCCACCTCGGGGCCGCCCGCATCGACCAGCTTCGCCAGCATTACGGCGTAATATTCCGCCATCAACGGGCCAAGCGTGCCACGTGGCGGGGCTTCGGTCTGTGCGGTCAGGGTGATATCCATGGCAAACCGTCGCGCGAAAGGCGTGGCGCGTCAATCGGTTGCGACCCTTCGGAGCGCTGCCGGGCCTGCCTGCGGTTCCGAAAAATCGAGACCAAAAGCCTCGCGCAGCGCCGCCGCCCCTGACGGCGTCACCGTCAGAACCGTGTTGCCGCTACGGCGACGCATCCGGCCCAGACTCAGAAACCCGTCGAGAATCACGGACCCGGATCCGCCTGTCGCGATAAAGGCCGGTCCGGTCGTTGCAGGAAACGGTCGCCCGGGCCGGGAGCCGGTTTCCCGCCCTCAGGCCCAGAACACCTGGCTCAGGATCACCAGGAACGTGCCGATCACCAGCGCGCCAAAGCCTGCGATGCGCAGGGTCTCGACTGGTTCATGCATCATCCGGGCCATCAGGTCCTTCATGAAAGAAGGGGCCAGCGCATAGGCCAGCCCCTCGATCACAAGCACCAGTCCGAGCCCCCAGAGGATCGTCTGGAGCATCGGGCCTACTCTGCCACGGGGGAGGCAAGCCCCGCATTGCCCATTGGGTCGGCGAAGAATTCGAAGAACTCGCTGTCGGGCGACAGAACCATCGACGAATTGGCCCCGCCAAAGGCCGCCTCATAGGCAGCCATCGACCGGTAGAACTGGAAGAAATCCCGATCGATGTTAAACGCTTCGGCAAAGATCCGGTTGCGCTCGGCATCGGCCTCACCGCGGGTGATTTCAGCCTCGCGGTTGGCATCCGAGACCAGCTCGACCACTGTCCTGTCGGCCAGCGCCCGAACCCGCTGCGCGGCCTCTTCACCACGTGCCCGTTCATCCGTCGCCTCGCGTTCACGTTCGGCCCGCATCCGGGAGAAGGTGGCGGAAAGGTTCTGCTGCGGCAGTTCGGTCTGCTTCAGCCGCACATCCAGCACATCAAGGCCAAGCGGCAGGGCGCGCAGGCGTGCCTGTTCGGTGATCCGCTCCATCAGACCGGCGCGTTCCGACGACAAGATGGCATCGGAGGTGACCCCGTCGGAGCCCAGAACCGCGCGGATCTGCGGGTTCAGGATGTCCTCCAGCAGACGCTCGGCCTCGCGCAGGCCACCGACACCCACGGCAAGGCGGAACTGTTCGGCATCGACAATGCGATAGCGCGCAAAGGCGTCGACAACCAGTCGCCGGTCATCTGCCGGCGTGACCTCGATGGTGGCGGTGTCGAGCGACAGGATGCGGTCGTCGTAATAGACCACTTCCTGAATGAACGGGATCTTGAAATTCAGACCCGGCTCTTCGATCACCTGGCGGATCTGACCAAATTGCAGGACCAGCGCGCGCTGGCGTTCATCGACCACAAAGACCGAGCTGAGCAGCAGCACCAGAGCGACGACGAGACCGATAAAGAGAATGGTGATCCTACGCATCAGTTGTTCCTCCGGCTAAGCAATTCATTGAGCGGCAGGTAAGGCACGACGCCCCCTGCCCCGGTGTCGTCACCCGTATCAAGGATCATCGTATCCATACCGCCAAGCACCCGTTCCATCGTCTCAAGATAAAGTCGGCGACGGGTCACTTCGGGGGCCAGCAGATATTGATCGAGAACCGCAAGGAAGCGGCTGGCTTCACCCGAGGCCTGGTTGACAACAAGGGCGCGGTAGCCCTCGGCCTCTTCCAGCACCTGGGCCGCTTCACCGCGCGCACCGGCAAGAACCCGGTTGGCATAGGCATCGGCCTGGCGTTGCAGCTGGTCGCGTTCCTGTTCGGCGGCCTGCACGTCACGGAAGGCGTCGATCACCTCATTGGGCGGATCTGCGCGGTCAAGGTTGAGGCGAACGACATTGATGCCGCTTTCATAGCTGTCCAGCGTGGTCTGGATCAGTTCCTCGACGGTATCGGCAATCAGCGCCCGGTCGCGGTTCAGGATCGGGGCCAGTTGCGAGGCGGCGATAACTTCGCGCATGGCGGCCTCGGACACGGCACGCACCGTGGCCTCGGGGTCACGCAGGTTAAAGAGATAAAGCCGTGCATTGGAAATGTTCCAGACAACTTCGAAGTCGATATCGACGATATTGGCATCCGTCGTCAGCATCAGGCCGGTATCCGACCCGCCCGACCGGCTGTTGCCAATCGATTCGGTTCGGTTGGTCGTCACCTCCAGCACTTCCGCCGTCACCAGCGGCCAGGGCGCGAAGTTCAGGCCGGGATCGTTGACCGAGGAAAACTCGCCCAGGAACAATTCAACCGATTGTTCTTCGGGCTGCACCGAATAGACCGAGGCATAGAGCCAGAGGCCGATCACCGCCAGCACAGCAACGCCAATGCCGCCGCGCCCGATCTGGGGGCCGTCTCCGCCACCCTCGCCGCCGCCACGATTGCCGCCGCGCCCGCCCATCAGGACACGCAGCTGTTCCTGACCTTTGCGCACAAGCTCGTCGATCTCGGGGATCTGCTGCCCTTCGCCGGGCCTGCGTGGCCCGCGATCGCGATCATCATCACCTCGGTTGTCCCCCCCATCGGAGCCGCCACCGCCGCCCCAAGGTCCGCCAGAATTACCTGCCATACCAGCCAATTTCCTTCTGTTTTACATGCCGCGCCCCGAACGTGCGCAGGTTTCCATTGCTACCTGTGCCCAAACGGCGCGGAAATCAAGCCGTGCGCACCGGTGTTTTCATTGTCACCAATTCCTCGGACATCGTGGGATGCACCGCAACCGTGCGGTCAAAATCCTCTTTCGTGGCCCCCATCTTGATGGCGATGCCGACCAATTGGATCAACTCGCCGGCGTGATCGCCCACCAGATGCACCCCAAGAACCTTACGCGAATCGGCACAGACGATCAGTTTCATCAGCACCCGTTCCTGATGGCCGGCAAAGAGGGCCTGCATCGGGCGAAAAAAGGTGGCGTAAATCTCGATCGGGCCAGCGTCGCGGGCGGCTTCCTCGCTCAAACCCACGGTGCCCAGTTCGGGCTGCGTGAACACCGCCGACGGGATCAGGTCATGATCGGCGGCGCGCGGTGTGCCGCCAAAGACGGTATCGGCAAAAGCGTGGCCTTCGCGAATCGCCACCGGCGTCAGATTGACCCGGTCGGTCACATCGCCCACCGCAAAGATCGAAGGTATATTGGTCTGGCTGTAGGCGTCGACTGCGATGGCACCGTTGCGTTTCAGCGTCACGCCGACCTCCTCCAGCCCCAGACCTTTCGTGTTCGCCGTGCGCCCGGTGGCATAAAGCACCCTGGAATAGACCTCTTCGCTGCCATTGGTGGCCTTGACCTGGATCCCCCCCTCAACCTTGCGCATTTCCATCACGTGACAGCCCAGATGCAGCTCGATGCCGCGCGCCTGCATGGCATCGGCGACATGGCCGCGGGCCTCGTCATCAAAGCCGCGCAACACCTGCGCACCGCGATAATACTGCGTCACCTTTGTACCAAGGCCGTTGAAGATACCGGCAAATTCACAGGCGATATAGCCGCCGCCAACGATCAGGATGCTCTCTGGTTGCGCCTCCAGCTTGAAAACCTCGTTCGAGGTCATGGCCAGATCAGAGCCCGGAAAATCGGGCACCGAAGGCCAGCCGCCGGTAGCCACCAGAATATGCTTGGCGGTGACCCGCGTGCCATCCGACAGCGCCACGGTATGGGGATCGGCAATCGTGGCGCGGGTGTCAAAGACGGTGACCCCGGCCCGGTCCAGATTGGCGCGATAGGCCGCCTCCAGCCGGTCCAATTCAACATCCAGCTTGCCCCGGAACATGGACCAGTCAAAGTCGCCCATCTGCACGTCCCAGCCATATGCGGCAGCGTCGCGCATCTGCCCGGCATAGCCCGAGGCATAGACCATCAGCTTTTTCGGAACACAGCCGCGTATGACGCAAGTCCCGCCCATGCGGTATTCCTCCGCCAATGCGACCTTTGCGCCATGTTCCGCCGCGATCCGGCCCGCGCGCACCCCGCCCGAGCCGCCACCGATCACAAAAAGATCGTAATCAAATGCGCTCATTCCGTTCAAATCCCTCAATCTTTCGCTCGGCAAAGCCCTCGCACATCTGCGCCCGCCCTGACCAGCCGCCGAGCGCCGCACAAGGTTATGTGCAGGCGCGGCTGCCCCGCTCAGTCGGCGATATCGACAAACAGGTTATCGGTGTCGATGATCTCGATCCGCTCATGTTCGACGGTGCCGTTATTGATGTCGCGCACTTCGACAGTGCCATCGCCATTGCCGATCACAACGACATCGCAGATATCGAGGAAGAGACCGTTTTCCACCACGCCCGGCACCTGGTTGAGCACCAGGCTCAACTGTTGCGGGTTGGGGATGTGGCGCAGATGCAGATCGAGGATGAAATTGCCCTCATCGGTGCGGAACGGTTTGTCATGGTTCAGGCGCAGTGAAGCGGTGTTGCCCAGAACATCCAGATTTCCCAGCATTTCCTCGACCAGCGCCTTGGTGGTCTGCCAGCCGAACGGGATCACTTCAATGGGCAGCGGAAAGGCCCCCAACGTCTCGACCTGCTTGGTGATATCGGCAATCACGATCATCTGATCGGAGGCGGTGGCCACGATCTTTTCCTGCAACAACGCCCCGCCGCCGCCCTTGATCAGGTTCAGCTGCGGGTCGTATTCATCGGCCCCGTCAATCGTCAGATCCAGCCATTTGACCTCATCCAGCGTGGAGATCGGCACGCCCACCTGACGCGCCAGATCGGCGGTGCGGGTCGAGGTGGCGACGCCGGTGACCTTGATCCCCTCGTCGCGCACCAGCTCACCCAGGCAGCGCACCATCCAGGCGGCGGTCGACCCGGTGCCAAGCCCGATGCGCATGCCATCCTCGACATAATCGACCGCGCGTTTCGCGGCCACGAATTTGGCCTTGTCGATGGGGGAAAGCTTTGCGGACATGTCAATGGCACCCTTGCTGCGATGCCTGCGGGTTTACACAAGGCATCGGGTGCTGGCGAGAGAAAAAGCGCTGCTAGAACAGCGCCGCACACACCGCCCCAAGATGCACCTTGGGCAGAATCACCAGCATGGCGGCGGTTTCCATTCTCAGACGCAGCTCGGCCCGCGCGGTCCGGTTTGACGTGCCGATGCGCGTCCCCGGGGCAAAGGATATGCCATCAATCGGCCATTCCAGCCCCTCGGACCGGCCTGTGACCGGGGCCATCGGAAACAGCGAGACCCGCGTGCCGACGGGCAGGTCGATCCGCAGATCGGCGGGGCACAGAAACACGATATCCTCGGCCGCCACGACGATGCAGCGCGGGACAGGCTGCGCCAGCAACACATGCCAGGCCGCCAGTTCATGATCGCTGCGCCCGCCGGTCAGCCCCAGCGCCAGAACCCCCGGTGCCACGATCCGCGACAGTGCTTTGTGAAAATCGGTGCTCTCCTGCTCGGGCACATGTATAAGGGTGTCGTACGGCAGTTCAGCGCGGGCGCGATCGGAAATCGAATCCAGATCGCCGATAACCGCGCAAGGTCGGTGACCGAGGGCCAGAGCCCGATCCGCGCCGCCATCAGCGGCCACAAGCAGCGGAGCTATGCTTAAAGATTCGGCAAGATCGCACGGGTTAAGCTGCCCCCCGCCCAATAGTGTCACCAAAGTGTCAGATTGGATATTCGACAATGAGACTGGCAAATTCTCGCCTTTTTTTCGGTCAGAAATCTAACAATGGCCCAATTGGTGTCGGGATTGAATGGAATAAAATTGTCAGAAGATTTCTCAGGATGGTAAATTCCGGGGTTACGCCGGAGGAGCAGAGATAAAGACCATGAGCGATGCAAACAAGATTTTGACGGTCTCCTACGGGACATTTTCCTGCACCCTGGAAGGGTTCAACGATCCGTTTTCGGCGATGAAGGCGATTGCGGAATATTTCCGCGACCTGGCCGCCGGGGACCGGTTTTTCGGGGCCGAACCGCCGACGCCGGATGCCGAAATGCTGCACCGGATCACCGAACAGGCCACCCAGGCCCGTGTCGATGCCCGTATGTCCGAAACCGGTTTGGTCCTGCGCCAATCGGGCGGTGTTTATGACGGTGCCGACGCCGATGCGCCGCTTGATGCCGGCGACGTGACCGAGGCCGCCGATGCCCTCGCCCCGGCCGATGTTGGCCTGGCCCCGGCTGCTCCCGAAGCCGATGAGGCCGCGCAAGCGACCGAGGAGAATGCAGCACCCGAAGCGGAAGAAGTTGCGCAAGCCACCGAGGTGGAAGCAACGCCCGAAGCCGATGAGGCCGCGCAAGCCACCCAGGTGGAAGCTGCGCCCGAAGCCGAAGAGGACGTGCAACCGACCCAGGAGCATGCGGCAGCCGAAGTGGAAGAAGTTGCGCTAGCGACCGAAGAGGAAGCGGCACCCGAAACCGAAGAG
>Ga0316204_10006730_pt1 | contig 17404 bp, 16 predicted proteins | sample 6monrhotite_MG_2_FD_205661 | JGI IMG/M metagenome (GOLD analysis project Ga0316204, IMG submission 205661) | Microbial mat bacterial communities from mineral coupon in-situ incubated in ocean water Damariscotta River, Maine, United States -... | ecosystem: Environmental > Aquatic > Marine >... | reverse complement strand
GGGGTTGCGATCGGAACCGGTGTGGCCCGTGAACTTGGCGTTAGTGTCGGCAAGCGGATCAAAATCATCTCGCCGGATGGAGTGAAAACCGCCTTTGGCACCGCGCCTAGGGTCAAGACATACGAGGTCGTCTATATTTTCGGGGTTGGGCGCTATGACATTGACCGTACCCGTGTTTATCTGCCGTTTGACGAGGCGCAGAGTTATTTCAACCGCGAAGGTATTGCGGATGAGGTCGAAATCCATGTTGAACAGCCTGAAAACGTTGACGATTATATTTTGCCGATCATCGCCGCTGCGGGACATCGCGCGGTTGTCTGGACGTGGTGGGATGCCTCGGGAAACTTTCTGCAAGCGCTGGAAACCGAAGACAACGTGATGTTCATCATCCTGTCGATCCTCGTGTTGATTGCGTCGATGAACATCATCTCGGGGCTGATCATGTTGGTCAAAAACAAGGGTGGCGATGTCGGGATTTTGCGGACAATGGGGCTGACCGAAGGCTCGATCCTCAGGGTGTTTTTTATTGTTGGCGCAAGCATTGGCGTGGTTGGCACTTTGGTTGGCGTGATCCTCGGCTGCGTGTTTGCAATTTATATCGACCCGATTTTTACCTTCGTGAACTGGGCGATGGGGGGCGGGGTTTGGGACCCGTCCATTCGGTATTTGTCGCAATTGCCAGCGCGGCTGGAATTCGCAGATGTGCTGAGTGCGGTGGTGTTGTCGCTGGGGCTGTCGTTTATCGCGACGATCTTTCCGGCGCGCCGGGCTGCGCGGATGAACCCGGTAGAGGCGCTGCGCTATGAGTGAACCGGTTCTGCGCCTTAAGGGTATTTCCAAAGCCTATAATCCCGGCCAGCAGAACGAAGTTAGCGTGCTGCGTGGTATTGATCTGCAATTGGCTGCAGGTGAAACTGTTGCACTGGTCGCACCATCGGGGGCCGGGAAATCAACGCTGCTGCATATCGCGGGGCTGCTTGATACGCCGGACGCCGGAGAGCTTGGCCTGTGCGGTCAGGAAATGGCAGGTAAAAGTGATCGCAGGCGAACCGCCGCGCGTCGCCAGGATGTCGGGTTTATCTATCAGTTTCACCATCTGTTGCCGGAATTCACGGCATTGGAAAACGTGGTGCTGCCGCAACTGGCGAATGGTGTGTCCCGCCGGGCGGCTGATCTGCGGGCGCAGGATTTGCTGGCGCGGGTTGGGCTGGCTGAACGGGCGCGACACCGGCCTGCCGAACTGTCAGGCGGTGAACAGCAACGTGTTGCGTTTTGCCGGGCGTTGGCCAATGAACCACAGATATTGCTGGCAGATGAGCCGACCGGAAATCTGGATTCCGAAACGGCGGATCAGGTGTTTTCGGTTCTGCAAGACCTCGTGCGGGAAACCGGGCTTGCCGCTTTGATCGCCACGCATAATCTGGAGTTGGCGGCAAAAATGGATCGAATTCTGCATTTGAGAGCAGGGGTGCTGGTTCAAGAGGATGCGACGGCGGAATAAGCCGCTACTTCCACCTGCCTAACTGCCGCAAATTCCCTGCAAGCTGACCCAGTTCGCATCGCTTAAGAGCGGCGTATAGGACTGGTTTCCAAACGGATCGGCCTCGATCAGGGGCAGGGTGGTTTCACCTGAAATGTCGATTTCAAACGCCAACGGGCTGCTTGAGAATCTGGCTGACTTGAACCTTGCCAAGAGCATGCTATCCGAGGGCATTTCACTGGGGGCCGTCAGGACGTACTGCGCAAACGCACGTAGTGCGGCGTCGTCGATGCTGCCGGTGGTGAGCAGTCGAAAAGTTGCGACGCCTCCGGCATGTTTCAACAGGCGTGACAGCGGGTCAACAGCGCTTGAACGGAGTTGTTCCAATACGATATAACCGGCGGCCACTTCGGGCTGTTCATGATCTTCGACCAAAACCTTGTTCAACAGGATGATGCCGCCCGGCAAACTTGCGCTTTTGGTGATCCCGTCAGCCAGAACCAAAACCCGACCCCTTGGGTTTGCCAAAAGGCGCGTGGTCAGGGATGTAAGGGCGCGGTCACCAAGTGGGTTTGAGCAGGCCTTGCCCGTCAGGCGGGTGATATGGGTGAGGACCTGTTCGCCGATCTGCTGCCTGGTCTCGAACGGCACCACACGTACTGTATGTCGCTCAAGCGCGCCGGGAAGCCAGAAAACCCCAAGGGCTGCGATCACTGCGACAATTGATGCCAATATCACAAGCCGCAAACGCCCCGGATGTGGCCGACGCTTTTCAATCGCACTGCGGACTTTCTCGATGGCCTCGATCATTGTGCTGTCGTCGATTTCCAACGTCTCGTTGGCGTCCGCGTTCGGTGAGTAAACCGCAGGCTCCTGACCCGGATTAAGCCGTTGAACTGCAGGCAGTGACCAATGCGCCAAGGGTTCCTCGGCCTGATTGCGGATCACAAGCGAGGTATCCCCAAAGCTGACATAGACCTCGCGCCGCTGGGTTGCGAGGGATTCACGCCAAAGACCGGGGGCCTCCAGCTTCTCATATTGTTTGAGTGCGGTCATCTGGCCCGGTTGTCTGCTCGAAATTCTTGTTGTTATGGTTCACCTTACCGCACGCAACCGCAGGAATCCACGCCTGCGGTAACAATCAAATAAAAGGTCCATCGCGGACTTAGAGTTTTTTTGCCTGATCGCGCAAGATGAATTTCTGGATTTTCCCGGTTGAAGTTTTTGGAAGTTCTTGAAAAATAACCGTTTTAGGGGATTTAAATCCCGCCAGCCGCTCGCGACAATGGGCGATGAGGTCGGCCTCGGTGGTCGTTTTGCCGGGTTTCAGTTCCACAAATGCGCAAGGCGTTTCGCCCCATTTGTCGTCGGGCCGTGCAACAACGGCGCAAAGCGAGATTGCCGGGTGATGCATCAAAGCGCCCTCAACCTCGACCGACGAGACGTTTTCGCCACCTGAAATGATCACGTCCTTCAGCCGGTCGGTGATTTTGATATACCCATCCGGGTGCTGAAATGCGATGTCGCCTGAGCGGAAATAACCGCCTTCAAAGGCCTCGGCGGTGGCGTCGGGGTTCTTGTAATAGCCCTTCATCACTGAATTTCCCTTGATGACGATCTCGCCCAGGGTCTGGCCATCACGCGGCACCGGTTGCCGGGTTTCCTGATCGACAACGTGGATATCTTCCATCATCGGGTGCAGCACACCTGTGCGCGCTTTGATTGCCGCGCGCTCTTCGCCTTCCAATTGCCCCCATTTATCGTCGTCCCAGACGGTTTCGGTGACGTGGCCGTAGGTTTCTGTCAGGCCATAAACTTGCGTGACTTCGAAACCGATTTTTTCAATGGCCAGAAGGGTGGCCGCAGGTGGCGGGGCACCTGCCGTATAGACATTGACCACATGATCGAACGTACGGCGGTCTTCTTCGGCGGCGTTGACGATGGTGTTCAGAACAATCGGGGCACCACCAAAATAAGCGACTTTTTCGTCGGCAATCGCGTCGTAAATCGGCTTGGCGGCGACGTCGCGGCAGCAAATAATCGTGCCGCCCAGCATTGGCATCATCCATGTATGGTTCCAGCCGTTACAGTGAAACAGTGGAACAATCGTCAGATAGCGGGCAAACAGAGGCATCTGCCAGGCAATCGCGGTCCCCATCGTCATCAGATAGGCGCCGCGATGGTGATAGACCACGCCCTTGGGCCGCCCGGTGGTGCCGGAGGTATAATTCAACGCGAGGCTTTCCCATTCATCCTGGGGCATGATCCAGTCAAACTCGGGGTCGCCCGCGGCCAGGAAGTCCTCGTATTCGATATGGTGGCCACCGGCCGGGAATCCGGCTTTGGGATCAGCGACTTCGATCAGTTTCGGTCCCTTGCCATCCATCGCAGCGACGGCCGCCTCGGCCACCGGAAGAAACTGGCTGTCGACCACTGCAATCTTTGCTTCACCATGGCCAAAGATGTAGGCGATGGTGTCAACATCAAGCCGTGTGTTGATGGTGTTGAGAACAGCGCCGCAAGCAGGAACGCCGAAATTCGCCTCGGCGATGGCCGGGATGTTCGGGCAGATGACCGAGACAACATCGCCGGGTTTAACCCCTGCACTGACCAGCGCTGATGCAAGGCGTGACACGCGTGCATGAAGGTCTTTGTAGGTGTACCGCCGGTCCTGATACACCAGTGCTTCGCGATCCGCGAAAACGTCCTTGGCGCGCCTCAGATGCGAGAGCGGCGTAAGCGGAACATGGTTTGCAGCGACTTTGCCCAAGCCAGTTTCATCAGCCATCTGTCCCATCGTGTTTTCTCCCTCCAGAAAAAGCGGTTCTCGTAAAACTGGCGTTGTATTTTGGCCAGATTTCAGTGATGTGCAAGGCAGATAAAGTGGTGAAACCCCGGATAAGAGGACGGAGTCGATGGACGCATCTGAAAATCGACCTCTTTTGGGTGTCGTGCTGGTTGTAATGGCGATGATGATCATCGGCTATATCGACAATTTCATCAAAGTCATTGCTGAAGACAGTGGGCTTTGGCAGTTCCATTTTTTGCGCTCATTGGTGATCTGCGGGACCGTATGGATACTTGCGCAGATATTTGGCTGGCGCATCCGCCCCCGTAATTTCCGCGCTGTGCTGGTGCGAAGCTTGTTTTTCTCTGGATCTATGGTGCTTTATTTCGGGGCGGCCGGGATGATGCCGATTGCACAAGTCGGGGCGGGGCTGTTTACGTCGCCGATATTCGTCCTGGTGATTTCGACGGTTTTTCTGGGCACGCGGATTGGTATCTGGCGGATTATGGCGGTGCTGATCGGTTTTGCCGGGGTGATCCTGATCCTGCGGCCCGAGACAACTGAAATGTCAGTGCTGACATTCATTCCGTTGCTGGCCGGTCTGCTTTATGCGTTGAACGGCATTGCCACGCGTCAGTGGTGCGAGGGCGAGACGACCACGACGCTGTTGTTCGGGCTGTTTGCCGCCCTCGGCGTTTGGGGGTTTCTTGGGCTTTTGTTTTTTACATTCGTGCCGGTGTCGGCCGATCTTGCCGCCGAGTTGCCGTTCTTTACCACGGGCTGGGTCACGCCGACGGGCCGTTTCATGTTCTGGGTCGTTGTGCAGGCCGTGGGGTCAATCGTTGCAGTCGCGATGTTGACGCGCGGCTATCAGTTGGCCGAAGTTTCGTTTGTGGCGGTGTTTGAGTATTCCTTCCTCGTGTCGGCGGCCTTTTGGGCGTATTTCTTGTGGGGAGAGGTGCTTGATTTACGGGCAGCCTCGGGAATTCTGGCAATCACTCTGTCGGGGGTTATCATCGCACTGCGTGCGCGATAGCTATGGCAATATGATCATCTCGCGCGGACGGCGTTACATTTTTGTGCATATCCCGAAAACCGGTGGGACCTCGCTTGCGTTGGCGCTGGAAAGTAAGGCGATGAAGGATGATGTCCTGATCGGGGACACGCCGAAAGCGGTCAATCGCCGGCGGCGGCTTAAGGGGGTCGAAACCTCTGGGCGGCTCTGGAAACATTCCCGGCTGGCAGATATTTATGGTCTGGTCACCGAAGCAGAGATCGAGAGTTTTTTTGTCTTCACGCTGGTGCGAAATCCTTGGGACCGGATTGTCAGCTATTATCATTGGTTGCAGGTCCAGACCTTTGATCACCCCGCTGTTGCGCTGGCCAAGTCTATGGACTTCTCGGCATTTCTTAGTCACCCGGAAACTGTCGCGGCGTTCAGGGCAGGCCCATATGTGTCTTATGTTGCGGATGTTCAGGGCCGTGATCAGTGTGATCTCTATTTGCGGCTGGAACATTTGAACGGGGATATTCCGGCCTTGGAGGGTCGTTTAGGCTTTCGCCTGCCACCGATGGAGCGCGTGAACACGTCGGCGCGCAGCCGCGATTGGCGTCCGTATTTTTCTGACGCTGACGCATCTCACTGGGCGGAGGTTTGCGCAAAAGACATTGCGCAATTTTGTTACGAGTTCGACCCGGCAGCAGACCGCTGAATTTATCTTTCCTTGACCGGGCCAGCCTTTAGGCAAAGAAAAACCCCGGCGCAGAGGCCGGGGTTTCTTGTCTTACCGTGCTGTCGGTGGTCTAGGCCGCGGCTTTTGCGTCCGGGCCAAAGCGGCCGTAAAAGGTTTCGCCTTTTTCCGCCATTTCGCGCAACAGCGCCGGGGTTTCAAACCGCTTGCCGTATATTTCGGTCAGGCGATCACAGGTTTTAACGGCCTGTTCTGCCCCCAGAATATCCAGCCAGCTGAATGGGCCACCGGACCACGGTGCATAGCCCCAGCCAAGTACGGCCCCGACATCGCCTTCACGAATGTCTTCCAGCACACCGGATTCAAGTGCGCGCACGGCTTCCAGCGTTTGGGACATCATCATCCGCATCTTGACGTCTTCCAACGAGATGTCGTTTTCCGGGTCCAGCCAGTTGTCGCGCAGGCCCTGCCACAGACCGGTACGTTTGCCGTTTTCGTCATAGTCATAGAAACCGGCGTTGGTTTTACGACCATAGCGCCCCTCGTCAAACAACTTGAAGACGACCTCGTCAGTAAAGTCGTTCTCATAGGCGTTGCCCATCGCGGCCTTGGTGGCCTTGGCGATTTTGACACCCAGATCAATCGAGGTTTCGTCGTTCAGTTGCAGCGGGCCCAGCGGCATGCCCAGCAATTTGGCGGCGTTCTCGATCAGCGCTGGTTCCACACCTTCGCGCACCATCATCACGGATTCATTGATGTACGGAATGATGCAGCGATTGGCATAGAAGAACCGCTCGTCATTGACAACGATCGGCGTTTTGCGGATTTGGCGCACATAATCAAGTGCCTTGGCAACCGCACGTGGGCCAGTTTGGGCCCCTTTGATGATCTCAACCAGGTTCATTTTGTGAACCGGTGAGAAGAAGTGAATGCCGATGAATTGCTCGGGCCTTGAGGACGCGGTGGCAAGGCTGGTGATCGGCAGGGTCGAGGTGTTTGAGGCATAGATGCAATCCTTCGGGATCACAGCCTCGGCCTTTTTGGTAACCTCAGCTTTAACGCCGACGTCTTCAAACACGGCCTCGATGATCAGGTCGCAGCCTTCAAGGGCTGCATAATCTGGCGTGGCGGTGATCTTCGAAAGAACCTGCGCTTTTTTCTCTTCGGTGACTTTCTTGCGTTTGATACCACCATCAAGGATGCCTTCGGCGTGGGCTTTTCCTTTGTCGGCACTTTCCTGACTGGCGTCGATCAGAACGACCTCCATCCCGGCAAGGGCGGAAACATAAGCGATGCCTGCGCCCATCATACCAGCGCCAAGAACGCCGACTTTTTTGACAGATTGGTCAGCCACATCCTTGGGCCGCACAGCGCCTTTTTCAAGCGCCTGCTTGTTCAGGAAAATGGTGCGGATCATGCCTTGGGTTGAGGGCGTGGTCATCACTTTGGTGAACCAGCGCGCTTCGACCCTGAGGGCGATATCAAAGGGAACCAGCGCCCCTTCATAGATCGCAGCCAGCAGCGCCTTGGCGGCAGGATAGACGCCTTGGGTTTTGCTGTGGATCATCACGCCGCCGCCAACAAACATTGGCAAGCCAGACGGTGTGTAAGGTCCACCGCCCGGAAATTTGTAGCCCTTGGCGTCCCAGGGTTTCACCAGATCAGCATCGGTCGCTGATCCGATCCACGCTTTGGCCGAGGAAATCAAATCGTCCGCAGGGACAACATCGTCGATCAATCCAAGGGCTTTCATCTTGGCAGGGGCCTGCATGCGGCCCTCCATCAGGATTGGGGCAGCCCCCATCAGGCCGAGCTTGCGCGAAACCCGTGTGGCCCCGCCAGCGCCGGGGAACAGACCGACCAGAATTTCCGGCAGGCCCAGCTTGGCTTTGGGGTTGTCGGCCACAATGATCCGATGACAGGCAAGCGGCAGTTCGAACCCGATCCCGGCAGCGGTGCCCGGCAGGGCGGCGACAATCGGTTTGCCGCCTTTTTTGGTCTTCATGTCCATCCCGGCGAGTTCGATTTTCCGCAGCAGGCCATGCATTTTCATGATGCCATTGAAAATCCCTTCGGCCGGGTTTGCGTCGTCAGGTGAACTGGCAAGAACATTCAAATCCATCCCCCCGGCAAAATCTTTCTTACCGGATGTGATGATCACACCCTTCACGCCGTCATCGCCAAGGGCGGTGTCAACATGGGTGTTCAGTTCTTCCAGACCTATCCAGGTCATGACGTTCATGGATTTGTCCGGGCAATCCCAGCTGATGATCGCGATGCCATCATCGTCCAATTGATAGTGAAATTCAGCCATTTCTGTCTCCCTTTCAGGAATATTAAAGTTCTGTACCGTCTTTGCGGGTGAAGCGATCTGTTTTGCCGTCAATTTCAACCCTCAGGTCCACATCCGAATAGGTGCAGACGTCTTTTTCGACCTTTGTGCCGACAACCAGAAACCGCGCTTCCTGCGTGGATCGGTTGATCAGGTGATGCCCGTTGGTGTCGCCTGCCGGAAAGGCCGCGCAATCACCGGGGTGCACTGTGGTTTCACCGTCATCTGCGACCAACACCAACTCGCCTAAAGTGACCATGACAAACTCGTCTTCGGTCATGTGCCAGTGGCGCAACGAGGATTTGGAGCCCGGTTGCATGATCATCATCTGAACCCCGAACTGGGTCAGTCCACCGGCATCACCCAGCGATTGCCAGGCCCGGTCTCCCATTTCCGTCGCATAGGGCTCGGGATAGGAAGATCCGGTTTCCACTGGCACCGCATCAAGGTCAAGCAGGCCCATCAGACCCGCTCAATCACCGTGGCCGCACCCATGCCCGACCCGATGCAAAGCGTCGCAAGGCCGGTTTCCTTGTCCGAACGCTCAAGTTCATCCAAGAGGGTCGACAGGATCACGGCACCCGTTGCCCCAAGCGGATGGCCCATCGCAATCGCGCCACCATTCACGTTGACCTTGGCGTGATCTGCGTCAAAGGCTTGCAGGAACCGCAAGACAACGGAGGCAAAAGCTTCGTTGACTTCAAACAGATCAATGTCGCTGATGCTCATACCCGCTGCTGCAAGAACCCGCTCGGTGGCAGGGACCGGCCCGGTCAGCATGATGGTTGGATCGGTGCCAACTTTGGACGTTGCGCGAACCCGTGCGCGAGGTTTCAAGCCATTGCGTTCACCAAATTCCTTGTTGCCGATCAGAATGGCGGCAGAGCCGTCGGCAATCCCAGACGAGTTCCCGGCGTGGTGGACATGGTTGATCCGCTCAAGCTCGGGATATTTCATCAACGCAATGGCGTCAAAACCGGGCATCGACTCGCCCATGTCCTTGAACGATGGCTTTAGCCCGCCAAGCGATTGCATGTCCGTCGGACGTATCATTTCGTCGGTCGCCAGAATATCAATGCCATTCTGGTCTTTGAGGACAAAGCGGGTTTTGTTGAACCTGCCTTCTGCCTCGGCCGCCGCAGCCCGCCGTTGGCTTTCTACGGCAAATGCATCGCAATCATCCCGGCTAAAGCCGTATTTGGTCGCGATGATATCTGATGAAATGCCCTGTGGCACGAAATAGGTTTTCATCGCCAGATGCGGATCGGCCGCGATTGCGCCACCGTCTGACCCCATCGGAACCCGGCTCATGCTTTCAACGCCGCCGGCGATGTAAGCGTCACCCGCACCGCCCCGCACCTGGTTCGCAGCCATGTTGACCGCTTCAAGGCCGGATGCACAAAACCGGTTGATCGAGACACCGGGGATGCGCTCATCCAGATCTGAATAAAGCACCGCTGAGCGCGCAAGACACGCGCCTTGTTCACCCACTTGGGTGACATTGCCCCAAATCACATCCTCAACGGCATGGCCTTCAAGATTGTTGCGGTTCTTAAGCTCGTTCAGAGTTTCCGCAGCAAGCCGCACAGCCGTAACTTCGTGCAACGTGCCATCTTTTTTGCCTTTGCCGCGTGGTGTGCGGACGGCGTCGTAAATATAAGCTTCGTTCATTTTGATATCCTCTTTCTTCAGGCCCGGTCGGCTGGCGAGCCAGGCATCAGGTCATAGGGGCTTTTCCAGCCAGGTTGGGCCGCAATGCGATCCATCCAGGCGTCGATATTCGGAAAGTCTTTTCGGTCAAAACCGAAAGGTTCGGGGTAGTAGAGATAACCACAGCAGGAAATGTCTGCGTTGGAAATGCTGTCACCGACCAGCCAGTCGCGTCCTTCAAGAGCCGCGTTGAGCACGCTATAGGCGGCTTTAAGGCGCCCAAGATTGAAGCCGATCACGTCTTGCGGGCGTTTGTCTTCCGGCAAAAAATTCATCAGGAACCGGGTCATTCCCGCCATCGAAGACAGCTTGTGGTTGTCCCAGAGCACCCAGCGCAGGATTTCCCGCCGTTCTTCAGGGTTGGTTCCGCCAAGCTTGCCGGATTTCTCGGCGACATAGTCCTGGATTGCGCCTGACTGGGTCAGACTATAGTCGCCATCGACCAGCACGGGGGCTTCGCCCATCGTGTTGACGTCCCTGTGAAATTCCGGAGTTCTCGTTTCCCCTTTGAAGAAATCAACAAAGATCGGCTCCCAGTCGAGACCCGAAAGTTGCAACGACAAGGCCGCCTTGTAGCTGTTGCCGCTTTCGCCAAAGCAATAGAGTTTCAGTGTCATATCCGTCTCCCATGTTGGCGCCCTTGTCCGGCACCTGATTTGAGTATTTGCACAATCAAGAAGCGCAACTTTTTGGTAACCACCTCAAGCTTAGACTGTGGCCGCGGTACAGGCTGGAGAGCCGATGACCGTCAATCCAGAAGCTGCCCCTGTTTTATGGCCGAGGCTTGGGACAGGGGCGCACTCCCCGGTTTCTTGATTGTCCAAATACTCGCGCCGCAGGCATCCGCCTCGGGCAACACTCTCTAAAGCTTGCGGCTGATCAGCTCCTTCATAATTTCGTTGGTCCCGCCATAAATCCGTTGGACACGTGCGTCCGTCCACATTTCCGCGATCGCGTATTCTTGCATAAAGCCATACCCACCATGCAGTTGCAGGCATTCGTCCAGAACTTTGCCCTGCATGTCGCTGAGCCAATATTTGCACATTGCAGCCTGTTCGACAGAAAGCTCACCTTTCAGATGGGCGGCGATACAGGCATCAAGGAACGTCCGGGAGACGACCGTATTCGTCTGGCATTCTGCAAGTTTAAAGCGGGTGTTCTGGAACTGGATGATCGGGCCGCCAAAAGCTTCACGCTCTTTGCAGTATTCGATCGTCCGCTCAACAGCGCCTTCCATGGCACCAACTGCCCCACAGCCGATAATCAGACGCTCTTGCGGCAACTGCTGCATCATCTGATAAAACCCCTGGCCCTCTTCTCCGCCAAGCACGTTTTCCGGTGGAATTTCAACGTTGTCAAAGAACAATTCGGACGTGTCCGATGCCTTCATTCCGATCTTGTCAAGGTTGCGCCCCCGCGTGAAACCTTCGGCGCCTTCGGTTTCCAACACCATCAGGGATGTTCCGCGCGCGCCGTCTTTCGGATTTGTTTTTGCCGCAACAATGATCAGGTTGGCGTGCTGACCGTTGGTGATAAAGGTCTTCTGGCCCGACATTTTATACGAATTGCCGTCCTTGACCGCACGGGTCTTGAGGTTCTGAACGTCCGAGCCACCAGACGGTTCCGTCATCGCAAGGGCGCCGATCATTTCGCCGGTGGCCATTTTTGGCAGCCAGCGTCTTTTTTGCTCTTCGGTTCCGCAATTCAGGATGTAATGCGCGACGATGCCCGAGTGGATGCCATTTCCCCAGCTGGCCAAATTGGCTTTTGACGTTTCCATCAGGATGACGGCTTCATGGCCGAAATCACCACCAGCTCCGCCGTATTCTTCTGGTATCGACGGACACAAAAGCCCAAGTTCCCCGGCTTCGGTCCAGGTCTCGATATCCATCTGACTTTGTTTGCGCCATTTCTCGAATTTTGGCCCCCACTCAGTTTTGATGAAATTGCCGGTCATTTCGGCCAGCATCGCGTGTTCGTCGGTCATCCACTCGGACTTAAGATTGGCAATGGTCATGTGTTCAGGTTCCTTTTGGGCGGGGCGCCATATTCCTGGATCATTTCCTGAAACACAGCGTCCAGCTCAGTCTTGTCAGCGATTCTGTCGAGATTTTCGAGCAGGAATGTCATGCAGTAGTTGTTGCCAAACCCGTATTCTGCATTCAAGTCGCGCAGCCGCGAATAGGCAACTTCCGTTACGGCACAATTGAACCGCTTGGGCAGAGGCAAGCGCTTGGGCATCAAAAAGACTCGGCATCCAGCGCCATGACCGTGTCGGCACCCGACTGGATGCGGGCAAGATGCATACCCGTGGCGGGCAATTGACGCGCCATGTAATATCTTCCCGTGGCCAGTTTGGTTTCGTAAAATTCGGTGTCTGACGCGCCACCTTCCAGTGCCTCAGACGCGGCTTTCGCCATCTGGCCCCACATCAGGCCAAGGCAGACATGGCCGAACAGGTGCATGAAGTCGTTTGACCCCGCCAGCGCGTGGTTCGGGTTTTTCATGCCGACTTGCATGAAATACATACTTGCCGCCTGCAGGTCTTTACTGGCAGCTTTCAGCGGCTCAAGGAAATCGGCTTTCAGCGCTTCGTTGCCTTCGTTTTCTTTGATGAAGGTTTTCACCATCTCAAAGAAGGCCATTACATGCTTGCCACCATCTGCCGCAAGTTTTCGGCCCACAAGGTCAAGCGCCTGAACGCCGTTCGCGCCCTCATAGATCATTGCGATCCGGGCATCGCGGGTGAATTGGCTCATCCCTTGTTCTTCGATATAGCCGTGGCCACCATAGACCTGTTGCGCTTTTACGGTCATGTCATAGCCGACATCGGTCAGGAAACCCTTGATGACCGGGGTGAGCAATGAGATCAGGCCATCAGCCTCTTTGTCGTCCATCCGGTGCGCCCGATCCAGAAGGGCAGCGCCCCACATCAGAAAGGCGCGCGCACCTTCGACAAAGCTTTTCTGGTCCATCAACGAGCGGCGGATATCCGGGTGTACGATCAGCGGGTCGGCCGGGCCGTTGGGGTTTTCAACGCCGGTTACGGCGCGGCCCTGCAGGCGGTCTTTGGCATAGATCACCGCGTTCTGATAGGCGACTTCCGCCTGTGCCAGACCTTGCAGGCCAACACCCAGACGTGCGTGGTTCATCATCGTGAACATTGCGCGCATGCCTTTATGCTCGTCGCCCAGCAGATAACCAGTGGCCTCGTCATAGTTCAGCACACAGGTCGAGTTGCCGTGGATGCCCATCTTTTCTTCGATGCTGCCAACGGACACGCCGTTGCGTGCGCCAAGGCTGCCATCGTCGTTCACCATGACTTTAGGTACGATAAACAGCGAAACACCTTTGATGCCCTCTGGTCCGCCGACGATTTTCGCCAGCACCAGATGGATGATGTTGTCGGACAAGTCGTGATCGCCCGCCGAGATGAAAATCTTTTGGCCCGACAGTTTATAGCTGCCGTCAGCCTGTGGCTCTGCTTTGGTTCGCATCAGACCCAGATCCGTGCCGCAATGGGGCTCGGTCAGGTTCATGGTGCCGGTCCATTCACAATTGGTCATCTTCGGCAGATATTTGGCTTTCTGTTCGTCCGTGCCGTGGGCGTGGATCGAGGCATAAGCCCCGTTGGTCAGCCCCTGATACATTGCAAACGCCTGATTGGATGATCCAAACATTTCACCAACCGCATTGCCGATCAGGTAAGGCAGGCCTTGGCCGCCATATTCCGGGTCTGTCGCCAGACCGGGCCATTCAGCCTCGCACACCTGATTGAACGCCTCTTTGAAGCCGGTTGGGGTATAGACCAAGCCGTTTTCCAGACGGCAGCCTTCGCGGTCGCCAACTATGTTCAAAGGTGCCAGAACTTCGGATGTGATCTTGCCAGCTTCTTCCAGAATGGCCGAGGTGAATTCGGCGTCTAGGTCGCTATATCCCGGCACGTCGCTTTCGCTGATTTTCAGCACGTCATGCAGCACAAAGGCCATGTCTTTGGTTGGGGCGGTATATGTTGGCATCGTTCGGCTCCGTTATTCAGCAGCGTCTTTGTTAAGTTTGATGTCGACAAGAATGTCCTGAGCGACGTCGATTTGTGCGTTCAGTTCGTCAATAGCGGCGTCGAGTTCGTTGCGCCGGAAGATCAGATCGTCCAGTCGCTCATTCGCGATCTCAAGCGCCTTAGTTATTTGCAGCAATTGCCCGTCCCCGACATAATAGAGGTCCAGCAACTGGCGAATTTCTTCGAGCGAAAAGCCAAAACGTTTGCCGCGCAGGATAAGTTTCATGCGGGCCTGATCCTTGGTCGTGAACAGGCGCTTCTGGCCGACACGTTCAGGAAACAGCAATTCTTTGGCTTCATAAAACCGCAGGGTGCGAGGTGTTACGTCAAACAAATCGCACATCTGCCGGATCGTCAGGCGTGTGTCTGTCATAGATAATCCCAGTATTTCGGTCTGCCTCTGACATGAAAGCATGGCAGATTCGGTGCAAGAGGCAAATGACGTTTACGTTAAAGTACGTTACGTCATTATATGGTTACGTCAACCTAGATCCTGTGAATCGATGGATTTTTGCCGCAACCTGTGAAGATCCTGTATGGTTTCTTCAAGCTCGATCTTGCGGTTTTCCAGTTCGGAAATCTGCCGTGTAGACATTTCAATCCACGTTTGGGTCTGTAATTTGTTCTGTGGGTCCGCATCGTAAAGCTGTAACCACTGGCGAACTTCTTCCAGTGGAAACCCGAACCTGCGCCCACGTAAGATCAATTTCAGACGGGCGATTTCACGCGCGCCGTACCGACGGGAACGTCCGACCTTTTCCGGGGCCAGCAGCTCAATATATTCATAGTGACGCAAAGTTCGCGGTGTGACGTCAAACTGTGCGCACATCTCTTTCAGAGTAATTTTTTCTTCGGTCATACCAGATACGTGTGTTTTCCCAATCACCAAAAGTTGCAAGATTTGACCCACTTTGCAAGCCTCTGTAAAATCCAATGGTAAAGAACCGGCTATGGGCAGTCTGTGCACGCGGAGACCAGCGTTCCATTTCTTGCGTCAAAATTAGGCCTTGCACCGGATTGGCCTAGGACAAATAACCAAGATACGGCAATCTGAGCAGAACAACCGGATCGGACCTTAGAAAAATGACCGAATTGACCGCCGATATCAAAGCGAAAATGGCGCGCCAGTTTATGGAGGCGATCCCGCATTCACGGCATTTGCAGATGTCGATGGATGCTCTGGACGACGGGATAGCCGAAGTTTCCATGCCTTATGATGAAAAACTGGTCGGCGACCCCAGTACGGGCGTGATCCACGGTGGGGCCGTTTCCGCGCTGATGGATACATGTTGCGGCGCGGCGGTGATGTCTCATCCAGACTCGCCACTTGGCACGGCCACCATTGATCTGCGGATCGACTATATGCGCCCGGCGACGCCCCACGAAAGAATTGTCGCGCGGGCGGAATGTTATCATGTGACGCGGTCGGTCGCATTTGTGCGTGCGACGGCCTATGACACGGACCGCGACCGACCCGTTGCCACCGCCACCGGCGCTTTTACTGTCGAACGTGCCAAATCAGAGGCCTTTGAATGAGCCGCCAACGTCCAGAACCCGTTCAAGTCGTCCGCCAGCGCCGCGATGATGCGCTGACTGCCCTTGTTGATGGAGTGCCCTATATCCGATTTCTGGGCATCCAGTTTGACCGGCGTGGCGATGAGTTGACGGCGATCCTGCCGTTTGACGAAAAGCTGATCGGCAACCCGATGTTGCCCGCCCTTCACGGAGGGGTGACGGCCGCGTTTCTGGAAGTGACGGCTATCGTGGTTCTGAGCTGGACAATTGCTTGGGATAAAATGGAAAACGGCCACCGTGGTGTGGACGAGTGGGATCAGAAACATCTTCCCCGCATGCCAAAAACCATTGATTTCAATACGGATTATCTGAGGTCCGGTTTGCCGCGCGACGCGTATGCACGTGCTACGGTTAATCGATCCGGTCGCCGGTACGCCTCGGTTCATGTCGAGGCATGGCAAGACAATCGCACGCGTCTGTTTGCGCAAGGCACGGGGCATTTCCTGATGCCGCCTGCACATGACGCATCGTGAACCATGAGCAACGTCTCTCTTGAGTCACTGACCCATAAGAGGGTTCTCAAAATTGCTATACCGATTGTTCTGGCCAACGCGACCGTGCCAATTCTTGGGGCGGTTGATACAGGCGTCGTGGGCCAGTTGGGTGAGGCAGCCCCGATCGGAGCCGTTGGCATTGGCGCAGTCATCCTGTCGGCAATCTATTGGATTTTCGGGTTTCTTCGGATGGGAACCACCGGGCTGACATCACAAGCGCATGGGGCCGGGAACCGTACTGAGGTCAATGCGCTGTTGATGCGGGTTGTTCTTAGCGGGGCGGCTGCTGGGATGATCCTGGTTGTTCTGCAAATTCCCATTCTTTGGGCGGCGTTCTGGATGTCACCAGCCTCAACCGAGGTTGAGCAGATGGCGCGGGGCTATATCTCGATCCGGATATTCTCGGCCCCTGCGGCCATCGCGCTTTATGGGATTACCGGGTGGTTGATCGCGCTGGAACGGACACGTGCGGTTCTGCTGCTGCAATTCTGGATGAATGGACTGAACGTTGTATTGGACCTTTGGTTTGTGCTGGACCTCGGCTGGGGCGTAAACGGGGTCGCGTTCGCAACGTTTTTGGCCGAGTGGTCGGGGCTGGCCTTGGGGCTTTGGTTGTGCCGGTCAGGGTTTCAGGGTCGCGCCTGGAGGGACTGGGCGCGGATTTTTGATATGATCCGTCTGAGGCGGATGTTAACCGTGAACGGCGATATTCTGGTCCGGTCTATTTTGCTTCAGGCGGCCTTTATGTCCTTTTTGTTTCTGGGGGCAGGGCTTGGCGATGTGACGCTGGCTGCCAATCAGGTGTTGCTGCAGTTTCTGCATATTACGGCGTACGCATTGGATGGGTTTGCTTTCGCCGCTGAAACGCTGGTGGGGCAGGCGCTGGGCGCGCACGCGCGCGCGTCGCTCAGGCGCGCAGCTATATTGACCAGTTTCTGGGGTGGGGTGATCGTTCTGGTCCTGTGCCTTGGATTCGCGTTGTCCGGGGGATGGGTCATTGACGTGATGACCAAAGCCCCCGACGTTCAGCTGGAAGCGCGCGAATATCTTTGGTGGATGATCGCGGCCCCCGCTCTTGGCATAGCCTCGTGGATGCTGGATGGAATTTTTATCGGCGCGACCCGTACCCGCGATATGCGGATCGCGATGTTTTGGTCGGCGTTGGTTTATACCGGGTCCGTTTGGTTTTTGTTGCCCCGGTTGGGCAATCACGGTCTGTGGGCCGCGCTGATGATTTTTTTCGTCGCGCGTGCGGTGACATTGGCGGTAAGATA
>Ga0316204_10006729_pt1 | contig 17406 bp, 20 predicted proteins | sample 6monrhotite_MG_2_FD_205661 | JGI IMG/M metagenome (GOLD analysis project Ga0316204, IMG submission 205661) | Microbial mat bacterial communities from mineral coupon in-situ incubated in ocean water Damariscotta River, Maine, United States -... | ecosystem: Environmental > Aquatic > Marine >... | reverse complement strand
CAGATATTATTCATATTGTACAAGTTGTAAATATATATCGGACAGATAGATAAATTTCTAAAGTAATTCTCTTGTTTGGTCGATATGATTTTTAATGATTGCCGTGATAAGGTATTAACAGCTTTACGCTATCGCTAATTATTTAGGAATGATTTAGAAAATGAAATTTATAATCGGACTTGTTGTTACTTGTGCATGTATCATCACAGGTTATCTGGCTGCAGGCGGCGTACTTGTTGCTTTATGGCAGCCATTTGAAATTCTCATTATATTAGGTGGCGCGATTGGTGCTTTTATTGTGGCTTACCCTGCAAAAGTTGTTTTCGGCACGCTTAAAGGTATTTTTGGTCTATTTAAGGGGCAAAAATATAATAAACAGACCTATATGGATCTGCTCGGTTTAATGTTTAAGCTTTTTTCTAAAGCGCGTAAAGAAGGTTTAATGGCACTTGAAGCTGACATAGAAGAACCGCATGACAGTGAAATATTCAAAGAAGTACCAAAATTAATGGCGAATCACCATCTGATCGATTTCATCTGTGATTATTTACGCTTAATGGTCGGCGGCAATATGAATGCGTTTGAATTAGAAAGTTTAATGGATCTTGAATTAGAAACCCATCACCACGAAGCTGAAGCCCCAAGTCATGCACTACAAAATATGGCTGATGGTTTACCTGCATTTGGTATCGTCGCAGCAGTAATGGGTGTTGTAATTACCATGGGTTATATTAGTGAACCCCCTGAGGTGTTAGGCCATCATGTTGGTGCTGCATTAGTAGGTACCTTTATGGGTATTTTAATGGGCTACGGCTTTGCCGGACCAATGGCTGCCTCAATGGGTGAACAAGCAAAAGAAGAAGGCCTGATATTTGGTTGCGCTAAAACGTGCATCATTGCTACGCTAAATGGCTATACACCGCAAATAGCTGTTGAATTTGGTCGTAAAGCTTTAACCAGCGAATTGAGACCAAGTTTCATAGAGCTGGAAGAATATGTAAAGGGACAAAAGTAAATTTTGTCTGAAATTTTTCTTAAGATATAAAAGACCTTCAAGTGGCCGACGATAAAAAACAACCGATAGTCATAAAAAAGATCGTTAAAGGCGGCGGTCATCATGGTGGTGCATGGAAAGTTGCTTACGCCGATTTTGTAACGGCAATGATGGCATTCTTCCTGTTACTCTGGCTACTGGGTATCAGTGATGAAGCCATGCGTGGTGGTATATCAGACATGTTTAGAAATCCTTCTCCCTTAATTGGTCCTGGTGGCGCGAGTACCAGCATGATTAAACTCGGTGGCACAAAAGAAATCCCGCACGGTGAAGGTGAAAAACTCAGTAAACAGGCTGAAATAGAAAAGAAAGAAGATGTCATCTCTGATGACAGCGAAAATAAGGATGAAACCGAAAAAGAAAAAGAAAAAGTTGAATTAGACCAGCTACTGATTAAATTAAAAGAGTCTATCGAGAAAAGCGATATGCTCAATGAATTTAAAGATCAAATGCTGTTGGAGGTCACACCTGAAGGTTTACGGATTCAAATTATCGATAAAGAAAAACGTCCGATGTTTTCTGCTGGCAGTGAAAAACTTAAACCTTATACCCGTGTTATATTGCATGAAGTCGCAAAAACTATTGCTAAGTATACTAAAAATAAAATAAGTATATCCGGTCATACAGATGAGTCCGCATTTGGTAAAGGCATTATTGAATATGAAACAGTCGATGGCGAAGTACTTAGGAAACAATACAGTAACTGGGAGTTGTCCAGTGATCGCGCTAATGCTGCCCGAAGAGAGCTGGTTAAAGGTGGTGTACCAGCAAAGCAAATAGGAAGAGTAGTTGGCCTGGCTTCAACTGTATTATTTGATAAAAAAAATAAACTTAACTCAATTAACCGCCGAATAAGTATTATTGTTATGAATAATTCAACAGTTGAATCGATAGCTGATAATGAAGGAAAAATAACACCTAAACCAGGCTCGCCAGCAATACGTTAATTATCGCAATCACCTTGTTTCAGTTAATGAACTAATAATTCGCTTACAACTATTCCAGCGTTGTTGAGAAATCTTATTATTTTTTAATGCATTAAGTAATGCGCAGCCAGGTTCATTATTGTGAGCACAATTTCTAAACTTACATAAACCAAGATAAGGTTTGAACTCTACAAACCCTTCAACTATTTCTTGTTCAGATAATTTAATTAAACCAAATTCACGCACACCAGGTGAATCGATGATATGCCCCTGAGCATATTCCAAAGGATAAAGGTATGCAGTTGTCGTCGTATGTTTGCCTTTGCCAGTTGCTTCGGAAATTTCTCCAATACGAGCATCTGATTTCAGAATGGTGTTGATTAAAGATGATTTTCCTACGCCAGACTGACCAACAAATATATTATTATTACTTTTTAAAATTTCTTTTAACGCGTTTAATCCTTGTTGTTTTTTAGCACTGGTATAAATAACGGTATAGCCTATATCCTGATATAATTGTAATCGTTTTTTTAAATCTATAAATTCCTGCTCTTCGAATAAATCGATTTTATTTAATAAAATAACCGGTTTTAAATGGCTGTTTTCTGCTGCAACAAGATAGCGATCAATTAAGCCTTCATTAAGTTTAGGCTTATTAGTTACAACAATAAAAACCTGATCAATGTTTGACGCAATAATACGTAAATTATTATTTATATCAGGCCGTTGTAGTATCGAATGCCGCTCCTCAATTGCTGTAATTACTCCGGTATCATCACCTTCACTCTGCCACAAAACAGCATCTCCACAGACTACCTGGCCAACAGATTTTCGCTGCTGGCACTGAAATAATTTATTATTACTATCTTTTACTAATGTGTAGCGTCGGTATGCAGCAATGGCAATACCCTGTCGTTGTTCTGTATCCGTCATTCATTAAAGCCTGGCTGAGCAGCAACTTTATCGATATGTGCGGCACAAATAAAATCAAAAACAGTAACACCACCGGCAGAATGAGTAGAATAATTAATCAAGCAATGATTGTAGCCAAATTTTATATCTGGATGATGATTTTCTTTATGAATTAAAGCAGCGATGGTATTAATGAAGAGAAGAGTTTGCTGGTAATCTTTAAACTTAAATGTACGGCTAATAGAATTAATATCCTTATTTTCACTATGATCGATTAGCAAATCCCATTCAGGTATTTGTTTCAGGTATTGTTTAATTTGTTTATCGTTGAGAAGTTGCGGTTTATTCTCATTGTAACAATGTTGTTCATATAAATGCATGAACGTATTATTTTTTGAATTTATAAAAAGTACTGTTCAGATACTCAACGACATCATTAACATGTTCTTCAGGCCAGGGCACACCAAGGCTATCACGGCAACGGTTAACTTGTTTTACTAATGCAGGGTATGATTCCATACGTTTATTTTCACGAGTGTATATACCTGATCCATCGCCGCCTTGCATAGAAACATGGCAGCTTGTGCAATTACTGTCATGTAGTTCTTTGCCATTATTAACATCTGCATAAGCTGAAGTGGTTATAATGAAAAAGCTGCTAATAAAACTTAAATAAGCAATTAATTTACCCATAAACACCATGCCCCTTGAATTAATATTATTTTAACTGATTTTAGCTGATAAATGCGCAACACGCACGGGAGCAGGTGGGTGAGAGTCGTGGAATGCTGAATATAATGGATCAGGCGTTAGTGTATTAGCATTATCGCGATACAATTTAACCAGTGCCTTAATCAATGTTTGTGGCTGGCTTTGTTCAGCAGCAAAATCATCGGCTTCAAATTCATGCTTTCTGCTCAGATATGACATGACAGGTTGCAGGTAAATACTAAACAATGGCATTACCATACTGAACAATATCAATGCCATATAGGTCGATGCATTACTGACTCCTAAAGCATGGTAAAAGGCATCCTGTTTTATCAGCCATGCAAGTATGGCGAGACCCACCAGGGTAATAACTGCATTTAAAATAAGACCTTTACGAACATGGTGATGCTTAAAGTGGCCAAGTTCATGTGCAAGCACCGCTTCAACTTCTGTTGGTTCCAGTGTTTCAAGCAATGTATCAAAAAAGACGATTCGCTTATTTTTACCCAAGCCGGTAAAGTAAGCATTACCGTGACTCGAACGTTTTGAACCATCCATAACAAAAATTCCATTACTGGCAAAACCACAACGGTTCATTAAAGTCGTGATACGTTCACGTAACTCTTCATTTTCCAGTGGCATGAATTTATTAAACAAAGGTGCAATGAAAGTTGGAAAAATCCAGGATATTAAAAGCCCAAAACTGAGTAAAACTGCCCAGACATATACCCACCATAAAGGAGAAGCATCCTGCATTAACCATAAAATACCAGCCACTAAAGGCACGGCCAGAACAAGTGTTAATGCTGTTTGCAGCAGCATATCTTTAATAAACTGGATAGCTGTCATTCGGTTGAAGCCAAAACGTTGTTCGATTTTAAATGTTCGATAAAGAGTAAAGGGCAAATCAATCACAGCTGAGATCAACATAATACCGAATATGACAACAAGTCCGGTTGTAATATTGCTATAACCATATGAACGTATAAATGTATCTATAAATTCCAGTCCACCACCTAATGTCCACACAACAAGCAATATGGCACCATAAGCCAGTTCAATTTTATTAATAGCCAGTTTTGCCATGGTGTAATCGGCGGCTTTTTTGTGTTGTTGCAGAGTGATTTGTTGAGAAAATGCTTCTGGCACCGTAGCTCTATTCGATAAAACAGTACTTGATTGGCGGCTAGACAACCAAAGTTGAATAAATAGGGAAAGTAGCAGCGCAAGAATAAATAAAATACTAAACGTGTCCATAATAACCATTTTAATTAATTAAATTAAGATCGGCAGGCAGGTTAGCGTTTGCTAGAATGATTATCAAGCTTAAAATACATGAATACGACAAAAATACAAAAGGGTGTTTTATGACGCAAAATGCAAACAACTTAATCTGGATTGACCTGGAAATGACCGGTTTAGACACTCAGAATGATCTCATTATTGAAATCGCGACAATAGTGACCGATAGTGAACTCAATGAGCTGGCTGAAGGGCCAATGATAGCTATCCATCAAAGTGATGAGATTATGCAAGGCATGGATGAATGGAATACAAATCAACATGGAAAGTCAGGTTTAACAGAGCGAGTGAAAAATAGCACGGTAAGCGTGGCAGATGCCGAGAGAGAAACATTAGAATTTTTAAGTAAATATGTACCGAAGGGCGCGTCTCCCATGTGTGGCAATAGTATTTGTCAGGATAGACGCTTTATGGCGCGTCTCATGCCAGAACTTGAAGACTACTTTCTATATAGGAATCTGGATGTAAGCTCACTTAAAGAGCTGGCAAAACGCTGGGCACCAGATGTTGCTAAAGGCGTCGTTAAATCGGGTGCTCACCTTGCGTTAGATGATACCCGCGATTCAATCAATGAGTTGCGTTATTATCGAGAACATCTATTCAAATAATTTCCTATTCTTAACTCCTGGTCTATATATAAGATATAAGGCAAATATTGCTTATTATCTGTAAAAAAATTTCATAAGGTCATGAAATTGTCATTTCAAGACCCCGAAATATCGTCAATGCATTGGCGTTAATGAAATTATGCTTTTTAACTCATTGTTTTAATTGGTTTTATTACTGCATTACATTGCTGGTATGTGTTTTGCATTACAGTAAATACAGTATAAAACCCTGTACAACAGGAAAGAAATTAAAAATGGCTGAAGAAGAACTAGAACTGGATGTAAATCAACAAAAAGGCAGCAAAACGACAACTATCTTGTTAATCGTGCTGATCGTGCTTGTATTGGTAATGGGGGGCGTTGGCGCCTGGTTGTTTTTAAGCAAAGATGACGGTGAATCTACAGCTGCTAATGATGACGCTAAAAAAGACCTTGCGCCTTTAAGTTATTTAACTTTAGTACCTGAATTTATTGTTAATTTTGGCCCGGATTCAAAAGTACGATATTTACAAGTTGATTTACAGGTTGCCACACGAGATAAAACTGCTTTGCAAACAGTAGGAACATACAGGCCTGTTTTACGTAACGACATTCTGGTTGTTTTAAGTGGAGTAACTTTTGATGAGCTTAAAGATCGCAGCGGTAAAGAAGCGTTACAAAAGAAATTATTAAACACAATTAATAAAATTGTCGTTTCCGCAGGGCAAGCAGCAGCTGGTGGAGAAACTAGCGATGAGAATGTCAGTGAAGACACTACAGCGCAAGTTAATCCCGATACACCTGTAAAGGGTCCTATCGAAAATGTGTACTTCACAAGTTTTATAATGCAGTAGGGAAATACGATGTCTGTTAATGAACTTTTATCACAAGATGAAATTGATGCACTTTTACATGGTGTTGATGATGGTGATGTAGAGACAGAAAACGATCTTGAATTACAAGATGGCGTTGCACGTGAATTTGATTTCGCCTCACATGATCGCATTGTGCGTGGTCGCATGCCGACGCTGGAAATGATTAATGAACGCTTTGCTCGTAGTTTTCGTATAAGCCTGTTTAACATGTTACGTCGCTCAGCTGAAATATCAGTAAGTGGTGTGCAAATGGTCAAATTCTCTGAATATATTCATAGCATGTTTGTTCCTACCAGCTTGAATATAGTAAAAATTCATCCTTTACGTGGATCTGCTTTATGCGTATTTGATCCGAAACTCGTTTTTATACTTGTAGATAATTATTATGGCGGCGTTGGACGTCATGCAAAAATAGAAGGACGTGAATTTTCTGCAACTGAACAACGCGTTGTTAGCCTGGTATTAACTGATGCATTTAAAGATTTAGAGAATGCATGGAAGCCGGTGATGCATGTGAATTTTGAATTTAACAGTATGGAAGTTAATCCACAATTTGCCAACATTGTAAGCCCGACAGAGGTAGTCGTAGTTTCCACCTTTCATGTGGAGTTAGATGGTGGTGGCGGAGACTTTATGGTGACCATCCCTTATTCAATGGTAGAACCTATTCGAGATTTACTTGATGCAGGTATTGCCAGTGACATAGCCGATAAAGATGAGCGCTGGGTTATTTCTTTACGAGAAGAAATAAAAATCGCTGAAGTGGACATCTCATGTAATTTAACAGACATCGAATTATCTCTTGAAGAAGTTTTAAATCTTAAAGAAGGCGATATTTTACCAATAACGATGCCGGACATGGTGACGTTACGTGCTGAAGATATTCCGGTTTTAAGGGGGAAGGTAGGTGAATCTCGAGGCAGTAAAGCAGTAAAAATAATTGAAGCAGTTGATCATAAGATAGATAAAGAGTTGGCTGGTTTAGGTGTAACACAAATAGAAAATAAAGGTGAGCATCATGAGTGATGGTGACGACGATACAATGGATGACTGGGCTGCGGCAATGGAAGAGGCAGGAACACCAATGGAAGAATCTAATTCTGCGTCTGTGTTAGAAGCAGAAAATGTTCCTCTCGACAAATTGCAAAGTACCGCAAGTTCCCGTTCTGAAGATGATTTAAATCTCGATGTTATTTTAGATATTCCTGTAACCATATCAATGGAAATTGGAAGCACTAAGATTAATATTCGTAATTTATTACAACTTAACCAGGGTTCAGTTGTAGAACTTGATCGTATGGCAGGTGAACCACTTGACGTTGTAGTAAATGGCACATTGATAGCCCATGGCGAAGTAGTTGTTGTTAATGAAAAGTTTGGTATACGACTAACAGATATTATTAGTCCCGCTGAACGAGTTAAAAAACTTAAATAACAGGATAGTTTAATGCGCGCGCTTACTTCTATATTTTTGTTTCTGTTTACACAAATGTGCGTTGCAGCTTCAACGATTGAGTCAGCAAAAGCAAAATCTATTCCTTCTCTCACCAATGAGCCGGTAGGTTTAGGTAACTACCTTCAAATGTTCTTTGGCTTGTTTATTATTGTTGCGTTGATTTTTGGTATGGCCTGGTTTATGCGTCGCATGGGTAATATGAATGGTATGGCGGCCGGAAATTTAAAAGTACTTGGCGGTATCTCAGTAGGGCAACGCGAGCGAATTGTATTAGTACAGGCAGGTGATACACAACTGTTAGTCGGTGTTGCTCCTGGAGCAATTCGTACTTTACATGTAATGGATGAAGCTATAATTAATACCGCAGAGAATTCCAATACTCATACTTCATCAGGCTTCGCTGAAAAACTTCACGCCGCAATTAAAAGCCGGAGCACGACACAATGATAAAGCAAAATAGCTTTATCTCAATAATGACAGCTATTGTTATTTTGATTGTTTTTGCATTGCCGGCACAAACTGTTTACGCCGAGCAAGGTTTACAGGCTGTTACAATAACAACAGCTGCAAACGGTGAGCAGTCATATAGCGTCAGTATTCAAATACTGATTTTAATGACGGTATTAACATTTTTACCTGCCGCATTAATGATGATGACATCTTTTACACGAATAATTATTGTTTTATCAATCTTACGACAAGCATTAGGTTTAATGCAGGCACCATCATCTCAAACACTCATTGGTCTCTCGTTATTTTTAACATTCTTTATTATGGCGCCGGTTTTTGATCGTATTAATACTGAAGCATTACAGCCGTATTTAAATGAAAAAATGACATTACAGGCTGCTGCAGAAGCAGCGGGAAAGCCTTTACGTCATTTTATGTTTGGTCAAACTCGTGAAACAGATATTATGACTTTTTCACAAATAGCCGGGCATGAGAAATTTGCATCACACGCCGAGGTTCCATTTTCTATTTTAGTTCCCGCTTTTGTGACCAGTGAACTAAAAACAGCATTCCAGATTGGCTTTTTACTATTTATACCTTTTTTGATTATCGATCTTGTTGTTGCAAGTGTTCTGATGTCCATGGGTATGATGATGTTATCACCTATGGTTATATCCTTACCTTTTAAAATCATGTTGTTTGTATTAGTTGATGGCTGGAACCTAATCATTGGTACATTAGCATCAAGTTTTTATGTGTAAGAGGACAGATTATGAGCCCGGAAGACATACTCACCATTTTTCAACATGCATTAACTGTATTGCTTATGATGCTTTTAGTTATTCTCATTCCAGCTTTAGTGGTAGGTTTGATGGTGAGTATGTTTCAAGCAGCAACTCAGATTAACGAGATGACATTAAGTTTCATACCGAAGCTTATCATTACTGTTGTAGTTCTGATGTTTGCAGGTCCCTGGTTGTTACGATTAATAATGGAATATACGCAACAGCTAATACGTGATATACCATATTTAGTGGGTTAAGTGTGATTATTTCAGCCACAGAAATAACTGCGCTTATTGGTGCATATCTATGGCCTTTATTTAGAGTGTCGGCAATGGTTGCATCTGCACCTGTCTTTGGTACCCGAAGTGTTCCCACTAAAGTAAAAATAATGACGGCTTTGGCCATCACATCCATTCTTGTTCCTATTTTACCTGCACCAGAAGTCAACGTGTTCAGTCCTTTAGCGGTATTAATTATTGCGCAACAAATTTTAATTGGTTTAATTATTGGTTTTAGTGTGCAGCTGGTTTTCAGCGCAGTCATTACCGGTGGTCAGATCGTGGCTATGCAAATGGGCCTGGGATTTTCATTAATGGTCGACCCACAAAACGGGGCGCAGTCGCCCGTATTGAGCCAGTTTTATATTGTCATGGTCATGTTAATTTATCTGGCAATTAATGGTCATCTTGTATTAGTTGAAGTATTGGCCGAAAGTTTTAACACTATGCCTATATCTTCGAAAGGCTTAGTGGCAGAAGATTTTATGCAAGTAGTTCGTTGGGGAACAAACATATTTGCCGGAGGCATGGCTATCGCATTACCAGCAATTGCATCACTATTAGTTGTAAACATCTCTTTTGGCATTATGACACGTTCTGCACCACAGCTTAATATTTTTGCTATTGGTTTTCCTATTACCATGTTATTAGGTTTCGCCCTGGTTATGATCACATTACCAAATGTTGGACCTACATCAATTTCTCTGTTTAGTGATGTTTACCACTTAATACAAACTATTTTAGGTATTAAGTAATGGCAGAAGATACCGGACAGGAACGTACCGAACAGCCTACCCCGAGACGAATACAACAGGCTCGGGAAAAAGGGCAGGTCCCAACATCACGTGAACTAAATACCATGTTGATGATGTTGATTGCCGGTGTAAGTATCATGTTTATTGGACCAGCTATCGTGACTGATTTTTTGGATATGTTTCATCGTTATCTGAATATTAGCCGCGAAAATATTTTTGATACTACTTCGATGCCAGTGATGTTAGAGAGCGCAATTATAGATGCGTTAGTATCGTTAGCTCCTTTTTTTACTCTTATGGTTATATCTGCGGTTGCAGGTCCATTGATGATGGGTGGTGTTACATTTAGTGCACAAGCTCTTTCATTTAAATGGGATAAATTAAATCCAGTTACTGGTTTAGGTCGGGTATTTTCTAAAAAAGGGCTTGTTGAGTTAGTTAAGGCTTTGGTGAAGTTTCTCATTATTGCGACGACGGCTATCTTGTTTTTATATACCCAGATGGATGTGTATCTTGGCTTAGGTAGTGAACCTTTAATTCAGGCATTACCTCATATGGCCAATTTATTAACATGGTCATTCCTTGCGATTGCTTCAGTCCTTGTCTTTATTGCATTAATTGATGTTCCGTTCCAGATTTATGATTACACGCAACAACTGAAAATGACCTTCCAGGAAATCCGAGATGAGAATAAAGATACGGAAGGTAATCCTGATGTACGTGGTCGTGTAAAAACTGTACAACGTGAAATGGCACAACGTCGCATGATGGCTGAAGTACCTAAAGCAGATGTCATCATTACTAACCCTGAGCATTATTCTGTTGCGATTAAATACGATCAAGAGAGTATGAATGCGCCTGTTGTTGTTGCAAAAGGTGTAGATATTATAGCAATGCAAATCAGAACGATTGCACGTGAACATGAAGTACCTATTTTACAAGCTCCACCCTTAGCGCGTGCCTTACATCATACGACAGAGATTGATGCTGAAATTCCTGCTGCCTTGTACCTGGCAGTAGCACAAGTGTTGGCATACATCTTTAAACTACGTACTGATCCACGCTGGAATAAACGTAAGAAAGAACACAAGATAAATGACCTTCCTATTCCTGATGATATGAAGTTTGATAAGTAGTTAATGAGTGAATTTAATATAAGGGTATAATTGTGGCTGAACAAACCGCCTTTTTTGACAATATAAAATCCGCCAGTCGTAACGGCTTAGGTGCACCAGTATTATTAATGGTAATGATGGCCATGATTGTTGTGCCGCTTGCACCTTTTATGCTGGATGTCTTTTTTAGTTTCAATATTTCTCTGGCTTTGGTTGTATTGCTTGTTACTATATATAGCCTGCGTCCTTTAGATTTTTCTTTATTTCCAACCATCCTTCTCGTTACCACTTTATTGCGACTGGCGCTAAATGTTGCTTCAACACGGGTTGTTTTACTTGAAGGACATACCGGTGGCGATGCCGCGGGCCAGGTTATTAAAGCGTTTGGAGAATTTGTTGTTGGTGGTAACTATGCAGTTGGTATTATTGTCTTTGCTATTCTTGTCATCATTAATTTTGTTGTTATCACTAAAGGTGCAACCCGAATTTCAGAAGTAAGCGCACGTTTTACCTTGGATGCGATGCCAGGTAAACAAATGGCAATTGATGCTGATCTAAACGCAGGTTTGATTGATGCTGATGAAGCGCGTCGTCGCCGTGAAGACATTAGCTCAGAAGCAGAATTTTATGGTTCGATGGATGGTGCGAGTAAATTTGTTCGTGGTGATGCCGTTGCAGGTATCTTAATTCTATTAATAAATATTTTAGGTGGTTTAGTTATTGGTATCTTACAACATGACTTAACCTTTGCAGTTGCAGCTAAAAATTATGTATTACTAACTATTGGTGATGGTTTAGTTGCCCAAATTCCGGCTTTATTACTTTCAACTTCAGCCGGTATTATTGTAACCCGGGTTTCCAGCACTCAGGATATGGGACAACAGGTATTAAACCAGTTATTTCAAAATCCTAAATCTTTAGCTGTAACTTCAGGTGTACTTGGTGTTATGGGTGTTATTCCGGGTATGCCTCATTTTGCATTTTTATTTTTAGCAATAATTAGTGGTACTGGCGCATATTTAATTAAGCAAAAACAAGCCAAGACTGAATTAAAAGAAGCACCAATACAAACAGTAGAACAAACACCCGAGAGTCGTGAGTTAAGTTGGGATGATGTAACACCCGTAGATACTATTGGGCTGGAAGTTGGCTATCGTCTGATTCCTATGGTCGATAAAGAACAGGGTGGCCAATTAATGGCTCGGATTAAAGGAGTGCGCAAAAAATTATCTCAGGAACTTGGTTTTCTCATACCGGCCGTTCATATAAGAGATAACTTAGAGTTACCACCCAATGGTTATCGAATTACCTTGATGGGGGTAAGCGTCGGTGAAGCCGATATACAACCGGATAAAGACATGGCCATTAATCCAGGACAGGTCTATGGCACGATCTCAGGTGTACCAACTAAAGATCCTGCATTTGGCTTGGAAGCATTATGGATAGAAGGATCGCAGCGTGATCAGGCCCAGACATTAGGTTATACCGTGGTTGATTCTAATACTGTTATTGCAACTCATCTAAGCCAGTTATTACAAACCCATGCTAATGAATTACTTGGGCATGAAGAAGTACAACATCTGCTCGATAAGTTAGCTGAGTCAGCTCCAAAATTGGTAGAAAACCTTGTGCCGGATACCTTAAATTTAGGCATCATCGTTAAAGTATTACAAAGCCTGTTAGCTGAGGGTATTCCAGTACGTGATATTCGTACAATCGCCGAAACATTGGCAGAACATGCGGCGCGAAGTCAGGATCCTGACGAATTAACCACGGCGGTACGGACTTCATTAGGCCGTATGATCGTCCAACAAATCAATGGTATGGCGGCTGAACTCTCTGTTATCACCCTGGATCCAAATCTGGAACAGTTGTTGCATCAAGCAGTACAGGCAGACGGTGTAGGTGGGGTTGAACCGGGTCTGGCAGAGCGTTTATTTAGTGCATTACAAGAAAGCGTTCAGAAACAGGAGGCAATGGGTCAATCCGCAGTGCTTCTTGTTTCAGGCCTGATTAGAACAATGTTAGCGAGATTTGTGCGACACACAATACCTAACTTACACGTTTTGTCTTATAACGAGATTCCTAGTGACAAACAGATTCGCATTGTTGCCACTGTCGGTCAATAGAGAGTAATTAGGCACAGTAGAGTGTTTAAGCTCAGCAGGAATCAGAAAATATGACATATAGCCTTAGACAAAATAGTCTGATCAACCGAGGCAAGGTACGATGAAAATAAAACGATTTGTAGCAGAAGATATGCGAACTGCATTACGCAAAGTGAGTGAAACACTTGGACCCGATGCAGTCATTTTATCAAACAACCGAATTGATGAAGGTGTCGAGATCGTCGCCGCTATTGATTATGATGAGTCATTAATTAATGAACCTGAAACAAGTTCAGCTGCGATTAAAGCTAATCCTTTCATTCAGGAAGACGAAAAATTATCACGTTCGCATATCGAAAAACGAAATCGTGAAGCTGCTTTAGATGATGTACGCTATGCCAGAAATATTCCCGAATCAAAGCCTGCAGCACAAATTAATCCATTTAAACAGAATGAATTTTTCAACCAGGCAGCTGTTAAACCGCAGGCTAATGAACATCTTTGGACAGAAGAACCTGCTTTTATGGAAATGCAGTCTGAACTTAAATCTTTGCGAGGATTATTAGTTAATCAGTTATCGGGTTTAAGTTGGGGCAATGAAGTTCAATATCATCCATTACGTGCACGTTTATTACAACGTTTAATGTCATTGGGTTTAAGTCCTAAGCTGGCGAAAGATATCGCTGCTAATGTAAACGAGGAAAAAGATTTTGAACACAACTGGCGCCTTGCGCTGGGTGAATTAGCGCACCGGCTCCCGGTTGGCGAAAATGAAATTATTGAAAAGGGTGGTGTAGTTGCACTTGTTGGTGCTACTGGAGTTGGTAAAACAACGACTATCGCAAAACTTGCTGCCCGATATACCTTAAAACATGGCCCACACCGCGTGGCATTAATTACGACTGATAATTATCGTGTTGCTGCACAGGAACAACTACGTAGCTATGCTCGTATCATGGGTATCCCCATGCGTATCACAGGTGATTCCGATAGTTTACGTGAAGCATTAGATAGTTTGCATGACAAAGAATTAATATTGATAGATACCGCAGGTATGAGTCAGCGCGACATGATGTTGAATAAACAGTTCGCCATGCTCCAGGCTGAGGGTTTACCCTTAATTAAAACTTATCTTACTCTGGCAACGAACTGTCAGCGTGGCGTTTTAACAGAAACGGGGGATAAATTTAAAGAAATGAATTTGGCAGGTTGCATATTAACTAAAGTAGATGAGACCACCAGCATGGGTGGCGCTCTTACAGTGGCAGTTGAAAATGACCTGCCTATTTCATACTTTTGTGACGGGCAACAAGTACCAGAAGATATACATTTAGCGCGTGCACACAACATTGTAAGTCGGAGTGTCGCTGTTATGCAGCACATGGCATCGACAAATAATTATGACGAGACGACATCACTAACGATAGGTGGTATGGTTGCAAATGGAAATGGTTGATATTATTAATTTTCCTAATCAACTCGATCAAGCCTCAGGATTAAGACGTATGGTAAACCCAAAGCCAGTTAGAGTTATAACAGTTGCTAGCGGTAAAGGTGGCGTAGGTAAAACTAATGTTTCTGTGAATCTTGCAGTTGCACTTGCCGAACAAGATAAAAATGTCACCATACTTGATGCTGATTTAGGCCTGGCAAATATCGATGTTATGTTAGGACTACACTCAGACAAAAATCTCTCTCATGTTATGAAGGGAGAATGTGAGTTAGAAGAAATTCTGCTTGAGGGACCTAAGGGTATTAAAGTTATACCCGCTTCTTCAGGTGTGAAAAATATGGCTGAAATGTCACCGGCAGAACATGCGGGTTTGGTCAGTGCTTTTAGTGAGCTTAGTCATGATATAGATATACTATTAGTTGACTCTGCAGCAGGCATCTCTGAAAGCGTAGTAAGCTTTTCTCGTGCTGCCCAGGAAGTGGTTATTGTCGTATGTGATGAACCCGCTTCTATTACTGACGCGTATGCTTTGATAAAACTTCTCAGTAATGAGCAGGGCATTTTTAAATTTCATATACTGGCTAATATGGTTTCCGGACCACAACAAGGGCGGGAAGTGTACGACAAATTATCAAAAGTCTCGAACCGATTTCTTGATGTTGCTTTAGATTATATGGGACACGTACCTTATGATGAGCACTTACAGAAGGCTGTTAAGCGTCAAAAATCCGTCGTTGAAGCTTTTCCACGTAGTCGAGTTGCTCAAGCATTTCAAACATTGTCAAAAAAGGTAAACAATTGGCCTTTACCTACTGCTTCAGGTGGACACCTTGAGTTTTTTGTGGAAAGGTTAGTTTCTGGATCAACATTGGAGGTTCTGCCATGAATGGCATAGCAGCATATTCATCACAACAACCTAACTATACAGATGATATGGTTGAGCGCCACGCGCCTCTCGTAAAGAGAATTGCATGTCATTTAATTAATCGTTTACCAGCATGTGTACAACTTGAAGATATGGTTCAGGCCGGCATGATTGGTTTGTTAGAAGCAACCGGTAAATATGATGAGACACAAGGTGCCAGCTTTGAAACATATGCAGGCATACGTATTCGTGGATCAATGTTAGATGAGATTCGTAAAAATGATTGGGCGCCTCGCTCAGTACATCGGAAAGCACGACAAGTTGCAGAAGCGGTTCGTGAAATTGAGAATGAACATGGCCGTGATGCACGAGATATAGAAATCGCTGAGACTCTTGATATGAGTTTAGGTGAGTATTATAAAATTCTTCAGGATAATAGTTACCATAAAGTTCTTAGTGTCGATGATACAAGTATTACTACGGGTGAGACTATGCTCGATAGCATGTCTGATAATGCACCAGGTATTCTTGATGGTATGCACAAAGATGATATGCAACGGTTATTGTCAGAAGCGATTGCGGGTTTACCTGAGCGTGAACGTTTAGTCATGGCACTTTATTATGATGAAGAACTTAATCTACGTGAAATTGGTGCTGTTATGGGTGTAAGTGAATCACGAGTAAGCCAAATTCATAGCCAGGCCATCATTCGTTTACAGTCCCGCATGTCAGTTCGACCTGAATAAGCAAGCTAACTTAAGTCAATTATCCATACTTTTATTCACGTTAATAAGTGAATAAATGCACATTTATTATCTAAAATCTCATCATCTTTAATTTTTAAAAAGATTTTAACTCTTTTTATCACTTGTTCTCTTCTTTTCCTTAAGAAAACCATAAAACTGGCCGATAACAAAAATAGCAATAGCGATATTTCCTGTTGTATTAGGCTTTTTTACGACTGGTTAAATTAATTTAAATGTGTACTGCGGAGGATAACTTGTGGACACGGATATGAAAATTCTTGTTGTAGATGATTTTTCTACAATGCGACGAATTATTAAAAATTTACTACGTGATTTGGGCTTTAATAATACAAGTGAAGCCGATGATGGCTTAACCGCTTTGCCAATGTTAAAGAGTGGTAATTTTGATTTATTAGTGACTGACTGGAATATGCCGGGTATGCAAGGCATAGATTTGCTTAAGGCTGTACGCGCGGATGAGAATTTGCAAAACATCCCGGTATTGATGGTAACAGCAGAACAGAAAAAAGAGCAGATCGTTGAAGCAGCACAGGCTGGCGTTAATGGTTACATAGTAAAGCCCTTTACAGCTTTAATTCTTAAAGAAAAGTTAGAAAAGATTTTTGCTCGCATTGGTTAATGTAGCTGGGATGTTTAATCATGATTGAGAATGACGAACTTATAACAGACGATAATATTGCCCGAGTTAAAGATCTTTTAGCCTGCATGGAAAAAGGCCATGAGGAAGATGCAATTGAAATCATTGATGAATTAACTTCTATCCGTGAAACTGAACTTTACCAGGACATGGGTAAACTGACCCGTGAACTGCACGATGCCATTTCTAATTTTGGTATGGATGACTCTATTAGCATAATGGCGGAAAAAAGTATTCCTGATGCAAGAGAGCGTTTAAATTATGTTATTTCAAAAACTGATGAAGCAGCTAATACCACGTTAGAATCTATCGAAGAGTCTATTCCAATTTGTGATAATTTAGGAGATGAGGCATCAAAGTTACATAATTC
>Ga0316204_10006728_pt1 | contig 17411 bp, 18 predicted proteins | sample 6monrhotite_MG_2_FD_205661 | JGI IMG/M metagenome (GOLD analysis project Ga0316204, IMG submission 205661) | Microbial mat bacterial communities from mineral coupon in-situ incubated in ocean water Damariscotta River, Maine, United States -... | ecosystem: Environmental > Aquatic > Marine >... | reverse complement strand
ACGATTATTTTAAGTACATCACCCCACAGTTTTCACGTACCCACGTTAACTTTCAACGTGTACCCACAGTCGATACTTCTAACCCTTTTAGCGCCCGTGAAATACCCAGCCAAGACGAAAGTTTTGTGGTAGTACGTTTTCGACGCGAGATGAAAAATGTGGATTATCCTTATTTACTCAAAATGATTGATGGCTCGTTTATGTCCCGTATCAATACCATAGTGGTACCCGGTGGTAAGATGGGCTTGGCCATGGAGCTTATCTTAATGCCTCTTTTAGAAGAATTACTGGATAAAAAGCGCCGTGCTGGATTTCAAATGGATTGGGTCAGTGAAAAGTAGGACTGAAGTTGATGAACTCTGAACCAAAACTGTCTCTTAAAATCCGGGTTTTGATTGGTATTATTGCTATTCCATCATTAATTTTAGCCGCCATGATTATTTCAACGGTAATCAACCAAACAGCCGGTGATATCAGTTTTTTCGAAGTGGTTTATTCATTGGTAGGTGTTTTTGCTATGTATGTAGCTTTAACGGGTAGAAAGTTCTTCTAATCATAGCAAGCGATTTATACCCTTAATTGATCACTATTCATCAAAACTCCGTTTTTGGTGAATTATTCCATTCGCTATTTCAATCACTAACCACTAAATTAACCAATTGATGAATTTTATTGAAACCTTGTTTAAGCCACTTTTTGATAAAAATCAGTTGAAAGACGGATTCGACCCATTTATTTTGATGTTGTGTGCGCTCTCTATTTCCATCATGCCTCATTTGCTTAGCGACTCACTTGAACAAATTTCTGGGGTTAAACTCGATCCAGTTATGGCAGAAAAAATCATTTGACAAAATAGCCAAATGATCCAATTTGGCTGTATGAAACAACCACAGGTACATATTCATGACTAATAAAATCAACTTCAAACGCAAATATTGGCTACTTATCGCCGCATTTAGCGGGTTTTTAGTGTTGTTTGTACTAGGGCTATTAAAACCTGAGCCCAAAATGTTGGCGAATATAGATACCTCACCTTTGGTGGATGTGGTTCAGGTTGAATTACGGCAGTTAGATCCTGTGATTATTGGTTATGGAAGAGCGCAACCGAAAGAAAACTGGCGAGCTATTAGTGAAGTAACCGGCCGAGTGATATTTCGTCACCCAGAATTGGAGAGAGGTCGCACACTAAGCAAAGGCACGATAGTGCTAAAAATAGATCCTGTAGATTACCAACTGGCACTGGCTCAAAGTCGTTCCAATTTAAAGTCGGCTGAATTGGAATTAGACAGAGTCAAATTAAACAAACGAGCTTACCAACAATCTCGCGCTATTGAGCTGGGACGAATTGAGATTGCCAAAAAGGAACTAAAACGCAAAGAACAACTTAAGCAACAGGGGTTAGTATCAAGCTCAGAATTGGAAGCACAGCGTAATAGTGTATTGGCCCAAGAACAAACACTCTGGGATTTGGATAGTAAATTGGCACTCATCCCTACTGATACCGAAGTGGCAGAAGCAAATGTCAAAGTAGCCCAAGCAAAATTACGGGAGTCGGAACGCTCTCTAGCCAGAACAGAAGTGACTTTACCTTTTGACGCTCGGATTGGTGAGGTGAATGCTGAATTGGATCAAGTGGTCAATCAACAAGAGAAACTAGTGGAAGCCCATGATGTATCTGAAATGGAAGTCACCGCTAATATGTCACTTTTCGATATGCGCCGCTTGATTAACTCCACCACAGGCCAACCCATGTTGCCCGGCGAAACTGTGCCGGATATTCGCAATTTAAACTTATCGGCACAGATAACACTAGAAGTTGGGCAACAAGCATTCGTCTGGCAAGGCACGGTAGATAGGATCAATGACAGTATCGATACCGATGCCAACACTATTGGTTTAACGGTCAAAGTGATGAATAAACTAGGTAACTTTAATCCCAAAACCGAAGCGCCGTTACTGAAAGATATGTATGTAAAAGTAGATGTGACTGGGGACAGCCAAATTACCTTAGTTGTCCCTTCTAGGGCATTACATGGGAACAAATTGTATGTGGTAACTGATGACAATTCGTTGCGCATCCGAGAGGTCGAAATAGCATATGAACAAGATGGCTTTAGCGCCATAAAGTCTGGCGTAAAGGCAAACGAAAGCATTGTATTGAGTGATATTTTAGCACCCACCGATGGCATGAAAATTCGCCGCGCAGCAGACAATGCTAAACAGCCTGACGCGCGCACAGGTACTCAACTATGATAGGCTTTTTTGCCCGCCACCCTACAGCTGCCAACCTATTAATGTTAGTGATTATCGGTTTGGGCTTGACTGCTTTACCCAACATCAAGCGGGAAACCTTCCCAGTGTTTCAGGCCAAAAAAGCCAAAGTGATAGTGATTTACCCAGGCGCAACACCCCAAGATGTAGAAAGCGCTTTATGTATTCCAATGGAAGATGCTGTGGACGGCATCAACCAAGTAGACGAAGTCCAATGCGAAGCCCGTGAGGGTCTTGCAACCATGACAGTGACTATGCAAGAAAGTGGCGACATCAGTCGTTTAATTGCAGATGTTAAAAATGAAATTGATGGCATTAATAGCTTCCCTGAAGAAATTGAATCTCCTGTGATAGAAGAATTTGGGCGCACTGACGAAGTGGTCCATTTGGCCATTCAAGCCGATATTCCTGCAGTCGAATTAAAAGAGTTTGCTGAAACTATCAAACGCAAACTCAAACGCGAGCCGGAAATATCCTTGGTCGATATAGATGGATTTTCTGACCACCAGCTAAGAGTCAATTTGTCACTCAGCAAATTAAGACAACTTGGTTTGACTATCAACGACGTCGCCAATGCTTTGGCCGACCAAAATATCAAATTACCTGGCGGATCACTTGAAGGTAAAGACAAAACCGTACTGATCCGTTTTGATCAACAAGCAGTCACTCCAAAGGCCCTTGCCAAACTGGTTATCGCCAGCAGTCCCGCAGGTGGGCAAGTCAGGTTAGCTGATGTAGCCGATATCGAAGATAGATTCGAATTGTCAGAAGCAAAGGTGTTGTTTGACGGGCAACGTGCTGCTTTACTTAAAATTAAAAAAACCAAACAACAAGATGCAATAGATATAGTGGCACAAGTAAAAGATTTTGTTAGCCGAGAACAACGCCTTTTACCAGCCGGCATCAAGCTTACTTTAACCAATGATACTTCGACAGTGATCAACGATCGCTTATCTATGTTAATGAGCAATGGTTGGCAGGGAATTATCTTAGTGTTTTTGGTGATGTGGTTATTTTTTGCTTGGCGTTATGCGTTTTGGGTGTCTATGGGACTGCCTGTTGCCTTTCTTGGGACTTTCTTTTTGATGTCATTGTTTGGTATCAGTATCAATATGATTTCAATGGTGGCCATGCTGATGGCGATTGGAATTTTAATGGATGACGCTATCGTTATTGCAGAAAGCATTGCCACAAAAGTTGAGCGAGGTGAAGAGGCGATTGAAGGGGCTATTCAAGGCGTACAGTTAGTTTTCCCTGGTGTTGTGTCCTCATTTTTAACCACAGTAGCCATTTTCGGTGGCATGGCTTTTATTGCGGGTGATATAGGTCAAGTGCTTAAAGTTATCCCTATTGTGTTATTGCTTACCCTTAGTGTGTCTTTGATAGAAGCTTTTTTAATTTTACCTAACCACTTAATTCATGCTTTGCATAAAGAGCAAAAGGCACAACAAAATAAGCCTAAATCTTTAAGTAGTTTTAAAACTCATTTTATTACTAAATTTGAAATTTTTCGTACTAGTAGCTTAATGAATTTCACTGAAAAAGTGGTCACCTATCGTTATTTATTTGTGGGTTCTGTCATAGCTCTGTTGTTTTTATCTTTCGCTTTAGCAAGTGGTGGCTTACTTAAATTCAAAGCTTTTCCCAATACCGAAGGTGATACAATTGACGTGAGATTGCTGATGCCTCCGGGCACGCCTTTGGCGAAAACTGAGCTGGTGGTTGAACATATAGTCGCTGCTGCGACTCAAGTCAATCAAGAACTCAGCCCGGAGCAACCCAACCAACAAAAATTGATTGAACATGTCACAGTAGAATTCAACAAAAATGCAGATGCGTTTTCTAGTGGCGCACACTTGGCCACCATTCGTGCCGATTTACTGACTGTGGAAAGTCGCAACAGCAAGCTTGAAGATGTAAAAAACCGTTGGAGGGAACTTGTTGCTGAAGTCCCCGGCGCCATTGCCCTAACATTCAAAGATCCGGCTTATGGCCCGGCTGGCCGCGCCATTGAAATTCGTTTGCAGTCAGAAAACATTGATGATTTGTTGGCGGTGTCAGCCAAAGTACGTGAGCAACTAGTGCAATTTGCTGGGGTGACAGATGTTATGGACGACACTCGCCCGGGCAAAGAAGAGCTCAAACTTAAGCTCAAACCTGGCGCATTGTCTTTAGGCGCAAATGGCGCGACTATCGCCAATCAATTACGCATTGCCTTTAATGGGCGAAAAGTTGACGATATTCAAAGAGGCTCCGAACAAATGGAGTTGGATGTGCGTTTGGCTGCAGAAGATAAATTAACCATTAGCCAACTGCGAAACTTTCCTATCACTCTGGCCAATGGCACAGAGATCCCACTATCGACCTTGGCAAATATAGAATTTGATAGAGGCCCTTCACGGATTAATCGTATAGAAGGGCAACGCACCCTGACTATTATTGGCGATATTGATTCAGCAGTCGCCAATACAACTGAAATATTGAATAACATTCAAACTTCGACAATTGTGCCGCTGTTAAAAAAATATCCTGATATGACTGCCAATTTTGAAGGCGAAGCCAAGGAGGGAAATACTACTGCCCTATCCATTGTCAGCAAGTTTGTGATGGGGTTACTGGGAATTTACATCATCCTTAGCTTTCAATTTAAGAGTTACTTCGAGCCTATCATGGTGATGATCGCCATACCGCTATCAATTATTGGTGTCATGTGGGGGCACTTATTATTAGGCTATGATTTAACTATGCCTAGCATAGTGGGTTTTGTGTCTTTGGCCGGAATAGTGGTCAACGATTCCATTTTACTGGTGGTATTTATTAAGCAACATATGGCAGACGGGCAATCCGCCCATGAAGCCGCGGTAAATGCATCTCGAGAACGGTTTAGAGCGGTATTCATTACCACCGCCACCACCATAGCCGGCACCTTTCCATTGTTGCTGGAGACCAGCACTCAAGCTCAAGTAATGCAGCCATTAGTAGTGAGTTTGATTTTTGGCATCATGACATCAACTTGTTTGATTTTGTTTGTGTTGCCAGCGTTATATGTGATCCTCGAAGATTTTGGTTTGACTAGCCAGCATCACATGAAAAACAGCATGACTCAACCAAATGCATGATTTGTCCCTCTAATCATGTAACTTACTGATGATTTACCGTCAATGACAAACCAAATACCTTGCTAATCATGGCAACTTTTGAATTAAAAGCGCCGTGCTGGGTTTCATATGGATTGGATGAGTGAGGGGTAACCAATCACTCAACTTTAATTGTTGATGCCTAATCGACGTACCCAAATATTCCTGAAAGCAACTTGATTGCCATGATCCTGCAACTGAATAGGTGCACAGCCATGTGGCTGATAACTTGGCGCGCCTATCCACTCTGTTTTACCTTGAATTTGAGTATGGTTTTGCACTAATACACCATTGTGCAATACGGTTACATATGCTGAATTAGTCAGCTGCTCACCTTCGAAAGTGGGGGCTGTATAAATAATATCGTAGGTCTGCCATTCGTTCGGTGGTAGCATAGCATTCACTAACGGTATGCTTTGTTTATAAATGCTGGCTGCTTGGCCATTAGCGTAAGTTTTATTTTGATAAGAATCGAGAATTTGCACTTCATAGCGTTGCTGTAAAAATACCCCACTATTGTTGCGTTGTTGACCCTGCATATTTTCTTCTGGGTGCGGCACTTTCCACTCTAAATGCAGTTGCACATCACAAAACTCCTGTTTGGTTTTGATATCACCAGTTCCGGATTTTACTGTAAATACATCACCGTTAACTGTCCAAAGCGCATCATCACCTGTCAGTGTTTGCCAGTTATCAAGATTATCTTTTTCGAACAATATTATCGCATCAGATGGAGCCTTTCCTGCTGTTGCTGTGACAACTTTGGGAACGGGCTTCCATACTTCCGTTTTTTCCGATAGTTCTAGTGGTGTCGGTTTTTTTTCATTTGCCCTTAGCTGACCGTTCACCAAAAGAGATAAAACTAAAACGTAATAAGCAGATGAACCGGCTTGTTTTAGAGACAATTTGGCACTGCGTATAAACTCATTTATTAAAACCATGCTCTGTCGCCTTTTTTGTAGGGTAAATCGCCGTTATAGGAACCCGGAATAGCCACATGCCTGAGCACTTTTGTTGCCCCAACTTCTGAGGTAAAAAAGCTAAATAACACCAGTTGTTTGATTAAAGTAAATGGGTGGGGATCGTCTGCATTCGCCTGCTGGGCAGATTGGTTAAATTGATTTGCTTCTTTATCTACGGCCTCAATAAGTATTTGCCTTTGTCTAGGATTCAAGAGATCAAAACTCTTTCCAAACATGGTATTTGCCTTTGCTCGTATTAGTTGCAAACCGGTGATAAAAGATAGCTTTTGTTCCTTGCTATAACAGTCGTTTATCAACACTGCCATAGTAAAGCCAACATTGGCTTGTTTGGCACCCGGTGTATCGGTTTGCGGTAGAATAACCTCACCAATTTCATTCATATAAGTCACATTTTCTTTGGAAAAGTCTGTGTGGTCTAAAGTAACAGCCGGAACTTGTGTATAAGCCAAAGCAAAAGATCCAACAAACGCGGTACCGGTGGCAGCCGCAATCATTTTCAATAATTCACGTCTTTGTATCACTATAGATTTCCTTTTTTTAATTCATCCACTGCAAACGCTGCTGCTCTGGCGGTTAACGCCATATAGGTAAGCGATGGATTAACACAGGAAGCAGAAGTCATACAGGCACCATCAGTCACAAATACGTTTAGGGCATCCCATACTTGATTATGCCCATTAAGTACCGATGTTTTAGGATCACGGCCCATACGCGCAGTACCCATTTCGTGGATACCCATACCTGGCGAATAACCACTGTCAAATCCAGTCACCTCTTTTAAACCCACCGCTTCAAACATTTCCATGGCATCTTGCTGCATATCTTTGCGCATACGTTTTTCGTTGTCCTTTATTTCAACGTCCATGGCCAACACCGGTAAACCCCATTTGTCTTTAACTTGTTGGTTCAAATAAATTTTATTGCTGTGATCAGGCAACATCTCACCAAATCCCGTCATGCCAATTTGCCAATGACCAGGTTCGCTTAATGCTTCTTTTAAGTCGGCCCCAACTCCCATTTCTGCCACGTCGCGACGCCATCCTTGACGGCTGGCTCCACCTTGGTAACCAAAGCCACGTAAATAGTCCCGTTTATCAGAACCCCAATTTCTAAATCGAGGTACATAGAAACCGCCAGGACGTCGACCAAAGTAGTATTTATCTTCGTAACCTTCGACCCTCGCTGAAGCGCCGGTTTTGAAATGATGATCCATCACATTGTGTCCCAGTTCACCACTACTACTGCCAAGACCACCTTCCCATATTTGGGTCGCTGAGTTCATTAATAGCCAGGTTGAATTAAACGATGACGCATTAACAAATATAATTTTACTTTTGTATTCAATAGTCTGATTGGTCTGAGCATCTATTATCATCACACCCGTTGCACGTTGCTTATCTTTATCAAATAAAATTTCTTTAACGATAGAAAATGGTCTAAGCGTGAGATTACCGGTTTTTACCGCTGCAGGCAGAGTAGAAGATTGAGTGCTGAAATAAGCACCAAACGGACAGCCCAACCTGCATTTATTACGATACTGGCAAGCAGTGCGGCCTTCTTCTGGCTTATCTTGGGTCATATTAGCTAATCGGGCGTTTATAAGATGTCTAGTGCCTTTAAACGATTTTTGCAGACGTAAAGCCACGTCTTTTTCAACACAATTGAGGACCATAGGTGGTTGAAACTGGCCATCAGGTAATACGTTTAATCCATCACGATTACCACTGATACCAGCAAAACTTTCAACATAGTCGTACCAAGGCGCAAGCTCTTCGTAACGAATTGGCCAATCGACAGCAACACCTTCTTTAACATTAGCCATAAAATCTTCTGCATTTAACCGATAACTGTGTCGTCCCCATAATAATGAGCGCCCACCAACGTGATAACCTCGGTACCAATCGAAACGTTTATCTTCAACATAAGGTGAGTCTTTCTCATTAACCCACATACCAAAACTTGACTCATTCAGAGGATAGTCGCGCTTTAATACAGGGAAATCCTGCTTCATTTTGTTGGTTGCTTTGTCGCGATGGGGATAATCCCAGACTTCTTTGTAGGCATTGTCGTAGTCTTTAATGTGTTCAATGTTTTTACCCCGCTCTAACATCAATACTTTTAGACCTCGTTCGCAAAGTTCTTTGGCGGCCCAGCCACCACTTATGCCTGAACCTACTACTATTGCGTCGTATTCATTAGTTGCCATGACCTTCTTCCCTACGAATAAGTTAACTAATTTTTAACCCTAAACATCACATATATGAATAGCTTGGCGCAAAGATACGGCTCGCCCTTCAGGCGTTTTTGCGGTGGGAATAAACTCTTGCGCAAGGTACCCCTTAAAGCCTGTTGCTAAAATCGCTTTTACTATAGCTGGGTAATAGAGTTCTTGAGTCTCGTCTATTTCATTACGTCCCGGCACACCAGCAGTATGATAATGACCAAAAAACTGATGATTTTGACTAATAGTGCGAATGATATCGCCTTCATTAATTTGCATATGGTAGATGTCGTACAACAACTTAAAATTGGGGGAATCTAGTTGTTTGCATAACTCAATCCCCCAAGGCGAGTTGTCAGCCATATAATCGGGGTGATCTACCTTACTATTAAAAAGCTCCATTTGAATGATGACACCATTTTTTTCCGCCGCAGGCAAAATACGTCGTAATCCTTTGACGGCATTTTCTAATCCCTGCTCGGGATCCATTCCTCTGGCATTGCCGCTAAAACACACTAAATTTTTGTAGCCCGCTTGAGCGACATAATCAATGTGCTCTAAATAACGCTTGGTTAACTGGTCTTGAAACTCTGGATGTATCCAGCCATCAACTAAGTTAAATTCGGCACCATTACACATTGATGAATCGATATTATGTTTTTTAAGCACCGGCCAATCTTCGGGCCCCACTAAGTCAATAGCGCTAAAACCTAGTGATTTAACCAATAAACATAGCTCTTCAATATCTAAGTCACTGTAGGTCCAACGACTCACCGAATGATGAACGTTGCCTTTTAAACCTATGTTCTCGCTGGCTGTGGAATTTCCATTGGGTGATGCTAAAGCAACCGCTTTATTGGTCACAAGAGCCGCACTTGAAAGTGCCATACCTTTCAGAAGCCTTCGTCGCGAATTACTCATGCGTACTCCATTTTATAAAAATTGTGTTGCTCTAAATTCCCGCAACCGGAAAACGTTTACATTTTTACTACACTTTGTTAACCAACCTCAAGGTAAATTCGCCAAAACACAATAACAATTTGCATTTGCCAGCTGATGACAAACTTTGTAACAATCCATCCTGTTTTGATATTAAGCTAACCTTTTGAATTAATAGTCTTTCACTTATAGTGTAGGTAATTGTCTAACACATTTTGGATTAGCTCATGGGTCAGGAAACAACAAAAATTTTAGTAGTAGATGACGATATGCGCCTCCGCAGTCTGTTGGAACGCTACTTAGTTGAACAAGGTTTTCAGGTCAGAGCTGCCGCCAATTCTGAACAAATGGGTAGATTGCTGGAGCGTGAAAACTTCCACCTGATGGTGCTCGATTTGATGCTACCCGGTGAAGATGGCTTGTCTATTTGCCGTCGTTTACGTCAAAAAGAAAACCAAATCCCTATAATCATGCTCACCGCTAAAGGTGATGAAGTGGACCGCATTATTGGCCTAGAAATGGGGGCAGACGATTACCTTCCCAAGCCGTTTAATCCCAGAGAGTTACTCGCCAGAATCAAAGCGGTGCTGCGCCGTAAAACCACGGAAGCCCCAGGTGCACCTTCTCTTGAAGAACAAATTATTGAATTTGGTAAGTACTCACTTAATCTTGGCACTAGAGAAATGAGTGCTGAAGGCCAGGCGATGACCTTGACCAGTGGTGAATTTGCAGTGCTTAAATCTTTAGTGACTCACCCTAGAGAGCCACTGTCTCGTGATAAACTGATGAATCTAGCCAGGGGACGGGATTATAGTGCGCTGGAACGCAGTATCGATGTACAAGTATCCCGCTTACGCCGCATGCTTGAAGAAGACCCTGCAAATCCACGTTATATCCAAACCGTATGGGGACTGGGTTATGTGTTTGTGCCAGATGGTGAAGGTACGGCCTAACGCTCGAGTTCCATACTAAATGAGATTTCTACCCAAAAGTGCCTTCGGCCAAACTGTTTTGTTGATTGGTATCTTGTTGTTTATTAACCAAGTTGTGTCTTTGGTCTCAGTGACTTTTTATTTTGTTAGCCCTAATGTGCAGCAAATTAATAATTTGCTTGCCACACAAATCAAACTAGCCTTTGTTGAAGACATAGACACGCATACCCCGCAACTGGATCCGCATTTTTACCAAGCAGCTGGAATGCAGGTATACAGCCAGTCAGAAGCCATTAAAAATGGTTTGGAGCAAGCCACCCCCTACCAATATTGGTCACGACAAATGTCTGATAGTTTAGGTGGTCAAGCGCAAGTCAGAATCACTCATGGCGAACCTTATTTGTACTGGATCAACCCACCACAAAATCCCGATATCTGGATCACTATTCCCATGGTGGGATTGGGAGAAGGCGACGGTTCCCCGCACCTGGTTTACTTATTGATGATTGGGATCCTAAGTGTGGGAGGAAGTTTGATTTTTGTGCGGCGCTTAAACCGCCCTTTAAAAGCCCTACAAGATGCCGCCTTACTGGTAGGGCGAGGGCTAGTGCCTAAGCCACTTAAAGAAGAAGGGTCAACTGAACTTATAGCCGTTACTCATGCTTTTAATCAAATGTCTAAGGGCATTAAACAACTTGAAGACGATAGAGCGCTGCTAACCGCTGGTATATCTCACGATTTACGCACCCCCCTTACCCGCATCAGATTAGCGTCGGAAATGTTACCTGAATCACAAGATTGGGTGAAAGAAGGCATAGTCCACGATATTGAAGATATGAACGAAATTATTGATCAATTTATCGATTACGTGCGTCAAGACCAACAAGAATGTATGCAAGAAAGCAATTTAAATGATCTTATTAGAGACGCCGCACAAGTCAGAAATATAGAAGAAAACCATGGTATTACCTTAGATCTTGAGCCACTACCCAAAACACTGTTTAGACGAGTGGCTTTAAAAAGAGTATTAGACAATTTAATCGAAAACGCATTTCGTTATGGCAGCGATAATATCGAAATCTCGTCACGGCATTATAAAAAAGAAAAACAGCTTAGTTTCGCTATTCGCGACTTTGGCCCCGGCATTCCAGAAGAGCAAATACAAAGCCTTTTTGAGCCTTTTACTCAAGGCGACAAAGCCCGAGGAAGCTTAGGCTCAGGACTAGGTCTAGCTATAATCAAACGCATAGTCGATATGCACTCTGGAAAAGTTACGTTGCAAAATCATCCACAAGGAGGCTTAATTGCTACAGTGTTTATTGGTTATCAGGTGATGAGTTAATGTGAAGCAATTTATGCGCTATTACCTGTTGATTTGTGATGTTTCACACTAGTGCTCCACTTCCAGTGGGTGTTTATACCTACTTTGATCCCGTTAAGGCTTACCATCAACTCCATATTACCACTCCTGATCCCAGCCACTGTCTTTCTTGTGGCCGCTTTGTGATGCATGTTTCGGCTTAAGCTCAATGGAGAGACCTAGTTCATGTGCAATTTTGAATAAGGTATCAATACGGGAGGTACCCGCGGAGTTTTCAATAGCCGAGATGGTTTTTTGCTTTAAGCCAACATGCTCTGCCACATCGGTTTGCGTCCGATCCAGCTTTTTTCGATGCAGCTTTATATAATATGCCAGCTCTTTTGAGTTGTTAAGCTTCATTACGCCTCTCCACTATTAAACCTATACCCCAAAAGGTATACACAGTTCAATATACCCTTATCGGTATATATGTCAACTTATACCTTGTAGGGTATTGTTATCAAAACTCATCAAATACGATAGCCGTACGATCCGCGAACACCTCAAAGATTCCGTGTTATTAGAAGGCATTCATTACATCCGCCCATTTGGAGGACGCAATCAACGTTGTCGCGAGCAGACTGAATTAAAAGATACACCTGCTAACCGAAAGAAGTTAGAAAAAGTGCTTGAGCGCATTCAGGCAGAGATCATCTTGGGGAGTTTCAATTATGCCACTATTTTTCCAAATAGCCGTTTGGTTAAAAAATTCAGTGAGCCAGAAAGAAAAGCTTCGATTGCTTCTGGAGAAAACCTGGCGCCCAGCTTTGAAGTTTATGCGGATGATTTTGGCAGAAGCGGCGGATAGTTACAATTGACTGGAATGGACCGAAATTTACTATCAGGCTGGGGCTAGTCCACAGCACCCTCTCATTCTGGATTGTTAAAACTGGTAGTCTGATACTTTGGCTGCTATTTTCGGAGAACCAGAATCACTTTTTAAATAAGAGAGAGAATGTGTTGATCCCTAAACGGTTAAGCGAACTAGATTGGCGACTATTCCTAGCTTTATCCCTCACCTTTTTTTGGCTTGGATCAGGCGCTTATTATTTGACTGCGCACATAGGCTGGGACGAGTTTTCAAAACAACCACTGGACACTTTGGGAAGCTTTTTAGAAGGTGCATTTGCCCCCCTTGCTTTCCTTTGGTTAGTGGTAGGATTCTTTTTGCAGCAAAAAGAGTTATCAAAAAACAACCAAGCCATGCAACAACAGCATATTGAGATGCAAAAAAGTGCACAACATGCAGCCATTCAAACTAGTAGTATTCAGATCAGTGTTCAGCATTCCCAGCAACAGTCATTTATCCGCATGTACGAAATGGTCAGAGTTACCTTGGGTTCTGTTGTTGGAATGCTGTATATATCTAGTCAGGGCCCAACAGGGGTTGGATTATTGGATTCAGATGAATTGAGCATGTTATGGTCAGAAATGGTTAACGGAGACGCAGAAATGTTTAGCCGCCGTTTTTTAATCCTCAGCGCTACCGATGAAGAAGATATGTACGATTTACTGTATGGCACAGAAATAAGAGCGCGCCATAGCAATAATTTTGTACGTCAATACGCGCGGCTTATTGAAGGGGCAAAAAACTGCGACCCTGATGGAATATTAACAGATGCAATTTGCGATAGTGCTCATGGCAGGCTTTACGAAATCATGCTCGAAATCAATGATGCGGCATATTCACCACAAACAAGCTAACCAACCCTTTGGCGGCACCTTTGATGGTGTTATTCTTGGTTGCTTGGTCAAAGTGGAAAAATGGCGCCAACAATATCTAAAAATCCCGTTTATTCGGCATTAGTTGTTGCGATTAAAAAATGATTAAAATTCTGTTGTAACTTTTCGAAGTATTGGCCCACATGCAAGCCGTCTACGAGTGCATGATGCACTTCTACCGAAACAGGCATGGCTATTTCGGTATGACAATTTTTGTATTTCCCCATCACGATTCTGGGTGTTGAGTCTTGCCCTTTTTGTTTTTGAGCATGAGAAAAGCTGGTGAAATGTAACCAAGGTAAAACCGAACAGAAAATTTTATTATCTAGGTTATTTCCCGGTTTTAAGGATTTAGAGCCGGTTTTTATTTTAGCTAGTTGCTTCTCTGCTTGTTCATAAAATACATCAAACTGGCTACAGGGGCCAAATTCACAAAAACTGAAACTTTCATCTTTGTTTAGCACTGTACAACTGATTTCCAATTCATCAAGCACATCAACTTCATCGTTATTTATGCGAAATCTAAATGGTTCAATTTGATTAGCCGTGTAGCCGAGCAGAAACAAAGAACAAATAAAGAAAGATAACTGATTTTCTTTACAATAATTTAGGGTTTTAGTGACATCAACCGTCGCACACACATTGAAGAATGGTTGTTTAAAAGTAGAATAAAATTCAAAATGTTCCTTTCTATACCAAGTATTGATATCAATTTTCTTCATGGGGCTCATTAGACTAATTACATTACAAATATCTTAACCTGTTTGAGTATATTCTTCACTTCTACTCGTTGTTATTTACTATCTAGGTATTTTACGTATTAGCTGTTACAACGCGATTTCTTCCCTCGCTTTTGCCTGCATACAAAGCTTTGTCAGCTAAATCCACCAAATGTCAGTCTCGGCTTGTTCACTAATTTTGTTGCCTAAAGCACCATAAATTCGATTAAATTGTGCGCCTAACGTGGTACTTAATAACACTGACAAACAAAGCCATAATGCTCTTGATGCCGTTTTATTCTGGGGAACATCTTCATAGGTAAAATCAGGAAAGACCCCTACTCCTATAAAAAGGCAAAACACCAAGATGACAACAATAAGTCCAGTCATCCAAGTATATTTAGCGTTACCGCATACCTGATTTTTTCAATAAACACTTAACTTTCCTTAACCGTTTTATAGCGACATGCGAATGATACGCTACCACATAATTAATATGTGCCTACCCCTGCCCAACAGGAATGTTAAAGGTGCCCGCATAAATGCTTTCAATATCAATAGCATCAAAGCTATAACCAGTGTGGCAATATTGGCAATTCATTTTAATATCACCGTCTTTAGCCACAATGTCCAATAACTCCTCTTTACTTAATCCAGAAAGCGCATTTGCGCTACGCTCCTTGCTGCAATTACATTTAAATACCACTTTAGTAGCAGGGTATAGCTCAATATCTTCTTGATGATACAAACGATGCAAAATATCTTCAGCAGATAACCCAAATAACTCTTCATTTTTGATGGTATCTGTTAACGCACTGAGATGTTCAAAGGCGGTGTCGGCTTTATCTGTTGTTTGGCTGTTGGTAGGCATTATTTGTAAAAACATGCCACAGGCTTTAGCTTGATTGTCTATTAACTGAGTCCGCAATATCACTTTAGTGGCAAGTTGTTCAGATTGTTCAAAGTATCCTTCAATACATTGAGCCAAAGTAGGTTTATCTAAAGCAACCATTCCTTGATAACGTTCGCCATGTTCTGGAGTGATAGTGATTACTAGAACCCCTTTTTGGATCAATCCACTGAAATCTGAAGGCAATGTAGTTAGTGCTTCATCCCAGCGAGCCACCCCTCGTAATTGCTGATTGTGGGTGCCGTTGATAACGGCATAACTAAGTGGGCCTTCTCCTTGAATTTGAATGGCAATATCGCCTTCAAATTTCAATGTGGCGGTTAACAAACTGGCAGCCGCCATAAGTTCACCTAAAAGCTGCTGGATAACGGGTGGGTAGGGATAAGAATTTAAAATAGCCTGAAAACTTTTTTCTAAACGCACCATCTCACCTCTGACGTTGCCTTGGTTGAATAAATATCGATGAAGTTGGTCAAATGCCATGCTGTTTACCTTGCGAATTATTGGTGTTTAAATTGAATGATTTGGCGGCGCTGCTTTTTGTCTGGGCGATGATCAGGTTTGGGACTATGAAAAATACTCAGTTTACGTGCTTCTGCATTGCTGGCACGTAAGGTTTCGCTAGCTAGAGTTTCCTTATACATCAGTTGCGCAAGTGGAGCCCCGAGCCGCTGTTCTTTTAGCTGCACCACAAGCACCTCTGTAAAATCGTAACCTTGGGGAACGTTTATAGTTGCGCCCAACTCTACTATTTTTCCGGGCTTACTGCGTTGCCCGTTGTATTGCAGCTTGCCAGATTGCACAGCGTCTCTGGCAATGGAACGGGTTTTATAAAAACGAGCAGCCCAAAGCCATTTATCTAAGCGTACACTTTTGCTTTCATCAGGATTTTTTTGCATAGGTTAGACTCTTTAAATTTGTAATTTTTTGTAACGAGCGAAGATTAAGGTTGTCGCCTTTGCCCCTGCTCGTTATCATTGCCAAGTTAAGCTTTAATTTAAATATCCCACCGAGAGACAATGACAGTCGTTAATCATACCGCTAATCAATTATGGCTCCAACTAGTCAAAAACCAACAAAAAATAAATTTGTTGGTTGTGATGCTATTGGCGATTTTTCTGCTTGCCTATGCAGCAGAACTGACATGGCGTTTGTGGCCTCAACCTACTGACAATAATAGAGTAGAAAGCATGCCTAATGGTCAAGCTGTTATACAACAAAACGCTAATAACAGGTTAGATTTGGCTGACATCAAACGACTTAATCTATTTGGTGATTATAATGCGGCACCCGTTGTAGAAAATGAAGTGACAGAAGCGCCAGTCACACGGCTTAGTTTGACCTTAACCGGCGTAGTTGCCAGCTCTGAAAAAGGGCAAGGTGCCGCGATAATCGAAAATAAAAAGCAACAACAAACTTATGGTATTGGTGAAAAAATTGAAGGGACTAATGCTTCATTGCAAAAAGTTTATGCCGACAGAGTGATTATCAAAAATGGCGCCACAAATGAAACCTTAATGTTAGACGGTGTGGATTATAATAAAAATGTTTTACAAGTGACCAATCAAACGCCTGTCGATAGTGCGCCACAGAACAACAGTGGTTCAGAGCACCGCACATTGTCTGATGACGCAATTCAAGCTAGCAGGGATTTACAAGACCAGCCAGCCAGCTTTGTTGACTACATTGCCGTATCACCGCACCGTCCTAATGGCGAATTATCAGGGTATCGGGTTAGCCCCGGTAAAAAGCCTGCTCTGTTTCAAGCTGCAGGATTAAAATCAGGCGATGTGATAACCGAAATCAATGGCTTAGATTTAACCAATATGCAACAAGCATTAGAAGCCATGAACATGCTCAAAGAACTACAATCTTTGCAAATGACAGTACAACGCGAAGATGAACTTATTACTATTTACCTTGATCTACCCCAAGGGGAAGAGGAACCAGAAACATGATCTGTATGTCACGCAATCGCTCCAATGTATTAAAAGGATTATTCCTAGTTATTGGCAGTGCGTTTTTTGCTGTATCGAGCCTAGTGGCCGCAGCGGACTACTCTCCAAATTTTAAAGACACTGATATCGGTGAATTTATCAATATAGTGGGTAAAAACCTTAAAAGAACCATCATTGTTGATCCTAATGTGCGCGGTAAAATCACAGTACGTAGTTATGATTTGCTAAATGAAGAGCAGTATTACCAGTTTTTCTTAAA
>Ga0316204_10006726_pt1 | contig 17414 bp, 16 predicted proteins | sample 6monrhotite_MG_2_FD_205661 | JGI IMG/M metagenome (GOLD analysis project Ga0316204, IMG submission 205661) | Microbial mat bacterial communities from mineral coupon in-situ incubated in ocean water Damariscotta River, Maine, United States -... | ecosystem: Environmental > Aquatic > Marine >... | reverse complement strand
TCGCATTCTACCGAGCTAATCCTACTTGTCACCAATATCACCTTTGCACTCTTTGGTATAGTCCTGGCCTATGCCCATTATGCAAAAAGTTCACTTGACCCTTCATTCGGAAGACTGGAAAGATGGATCAAAAACAAGTTCTATCTGGATGAGATCATGTATGCCATGATCGTCAGACCGCTTCATGCCTTAAGCGATCTGATCGTCTTTATCGATGAGAAGATCATTGATGCCTTCATCCACAGGGTAAGTTCTTCTTATCAAAGGCTTTCATACTATAGCGACTATGTCCAAAACGGAAACGTCCGCTATTATGCTCTGTATATGAGTATAGGAATCGTCGGCATATTTGTCTATCTTTACATAGGAGGACTGCGATAATGGAAAACATCCTCTCAATCTTGATATTTTTACCTATACTCTCAGCTATCTTACTGTATTTGCTTCCGCTAAATGTCAGGACCACCCGATCTATAAGCTTAAGCGTCACGCTGATAACAACAGCATTAAGTCTTTGGATGTATTCTCATTTTCAGGCCAGTCCTCATATGCAGTTTGTCGAAGACTATGCCTGGATCAAAGAGTACGGTATCTCTTATCATATCGGTATAGACGGGATATCACTTATCATCGTAATGATGACAAATCTCGTCATGCCTCTGCTGTATCTCTCTTTTTGGAATCTAGATAGAAAGGGGTACTGGCTTAACCTTCTTATCGTTCACGGAGGGCTCACAGGAGCGGCGCTTGCCCTAGACCTGATCTTGTTCTATCTCTTCTGGGAGACTATGCTTTTGCCTATATTTTTTCTTATCGGGCTCTTTGGCCACAACAAGAACAAAGACTTTATGAGTATGAAGTTTACCCTCTATACGATCTTCGGTTCGCTTCTGATGCTGCTGGCTATCTTATACCTGGGATATTCTTCTTTTGCACAGACACAGGTCTGGAGCTTCTCTGTCTCCGAGCTGCAGACTCTTCATCTGGATAAGACCACCACTCTGTTGCTCTTTAGCGCTTTTCTCTTTGCCTTTGCGATCAAGATACCTCTTTTTCCGTTTCACACTTGGCTGCCGCAAGCCTATAATGCTTCACCTATCGGTGCAATCGTCGTCATGTCTGCCTTAATGGCAAAACTCGGGGTCTATGCAATCTGGCGTTTTGTCTTTACCCTGTTTGAACCACTTGCAGTGCAAAGTGCATACTTCTTTGTTTCTTTGGGCCTTTTTGGCATGGTCTATTTCGGTATAGCAGCAATTCGACAGAATGAACTAAAAAAGCTCTTTGCCTACTCTTCCGCATCGCATCTTTCTTTAGTCGTTATGGGTCTCTTTGCTTTTAACTATTATGCCCACTTAGGTGCTTTTTATATGGTCGCCTCCCATGCAGTTAGTTCAGCTGCTCTATTTATGATGATTGGAATGATCTATAAACGTACTCAAGACCTTCGTATTGACTCTTTGGGTGGAATCGTCCATCAGGCTCCTGTTTTTAGTGCTTTTTTCGCTTTTTTCGCACTCAGTATTGTGGGTATCCCTCTTACAGGCGGCTTTGTCTCTGAACTTCTGCTCATCATTGGTGCATTTAAATATAATGTCTCTATCGGCTTCATTGCTGCGACTACCCTGCTTATCGCAATCCTCTTTGTCTTCAAGGTCTTGCAAAAGGTCCTTTACGGAGTGAAAAGAGACAGGGTGTTCAAAGATCTGCGTACCTATGAGCTGCTATCTTTGATCCCCCTTGCCCTGCTTATTTTAGCCATGGGTATCGTTCCAGAGTACTTCCTGCAGAAGATCAAACCGACGGCGCAGCAACATATCACACAGGAGATAAGCTATGTCAAGCACTGATATCATCATCTCCCTTCTTGTCATAGGGCTGGGTGCGGTCATTATGATGCTGATCGCAGCTTTTACAAATCTAAGCAACCGCAAGCTAAGTTTTGTCACCACAGGGATTATCCTTATTGCTATCTATTTTCAGATGGGATACCAAGGTGAACTGTTTTCCATAGATATCCTTCCGGAGATCTTTGATCATATGCTTCGCTTTGACAGTTTCGCTGCCCTGTTCAATATTATCTTTTTAGTTGGTGCTTTTCTGATGATTGCTACCGGACGTGCTTTTATGCAGGCGACGAAGTTTTTTCTTCCTGAGACTTTTTCATTGATCCTCTTTGCACTTTTTTCTATGATGCTGCTGTCTATGTCTGTAGAGCTTCTAACAGCATTTATAGCCCTGGAAAGTGCTTCGGTTGCCGTTTATGTTCTTGTCGGCCTCAACCGTTACAATATCAAAGCCTCAGAGGCTCTGTTCAAATATCTGCTCCTGGGTTCATTTTCCGGTGCCTTCTTCCTGCTGGGAATAGCCTTTGTCTATGCGCAGGTAGGTTCTACCCACATCGGTGACATTAAGGCCTATATCGATCTACATGAGAACTATGACCTCATCATAATAGGCGGTTTTTTGATGATGATCACGATCATGTTCAAGATCTCTGCCGTGCCTTTTCAGGCCTGGACTCTGGATGTGTATGATGGAGCATCCCTTCCTATCACTGCCTTTATGGCCGGTACCTTTAAGATAGCGATCTTCTCAATAGCACTGCGTATTTTTCTCGTTGACTATTTTACACTCAGCCAGATCTTTCAGCCTTTGCTGATCTTTACAGCAGTCATCACCATTATAGGCGGTTCGCTTCTGACCCTTGCTCAGCAAAATATAAAACGTATGCTTGCAGCCTCGTCAATCGTACACAGCGGATATCTTCTTATCGCACTGGCCTCGAGTAATGTACTCAATGACTCCGCTGCGCCTTCCATTATCTTCTATCTTGTCGCTTACTTTTTGAGTGCTACAGGTGCTTTTGGTGTGCTAAGCTATCTTAGACGATGGGATACGGAACGGACAACTTATGAAGACTTCAAGGGACTTGCAAGCCAGCATCCGCTACTTGCAGCGATGATGTCCGTCTTTATGCTATCCTTTGCAGGTTTTCCTTCGACCATCGGGTTTCTAGGGAAGTTTTATATCTTCACTTCAGCCATTGAGTCTGGTCTTACCTGGCTCGCTTTTATTGGAGTACTCGCTGCCTTTGTCTCTATCTATTACTATTTTAAAGTCATTGCCATGATGTACTTCTATCCCCAAAGTAAAAAGCAGGAGCTTGTACTCAGCTTCACACCTGTAGTCATAGCTATCGTTGCACTGGCAATTTTATGGGGAGGAATAGGCACCGGACTCGTTAGTTTTCTACCGGGGGCAAATGTGATTATCGAGACGGCAAAAGCTTCTATTGCATCACTCATATTATGATAAAAAGGAGACTCCATGTTTCATAAAAACAAAATAGTACATACACTCAGTTTTATCCTTTTTACAATTGCGTTCAGCGCATGTAATGAGTCAACGGGCTATCACCTCTTATATCCGATTGAAGCCAGTAAACAAGAGGTCTTGCGTATCCAGGGCTACAGATTTCTATCGTCAACGCTTGACTCACCGGCTTCCATCCTCGTGCTATCAAACCCTATCGAGAACGGAGGCTTTGCCGACTTTGCTTTTTCCATGACAAACAACAGCGATAGGACGGTGCACCTGAGTGAGAAAGACTTTGTCATCAAGATGAGTAAGTATGGAGAGCTAGCGATGCTTGCAAGCGAGGAGTATGCTTCAGCACAGATCTATATAAAACCCGACGGCTTTGAGAGACTCTCTCCCAAGATGCAGGCCTTTGGCTGTGCTGCTGCTAATACAAAAGACAATATAAAAACATCTTCCTTTAACGCGTCTCAATCATGGGTATGGGATAAACATCTTCTCTATCCTTTTAAAAAAGAGAAACTGTATCTTAAAACTCTCGATATTCCTGCAGGAGAGACTAAAGGGGCAATTTTTCGTGTCCATTTCCCTCTCTTGGCCAAAGATTTTGAACAGGCAACTGTACTAGTGCATCTCAAAGTGAAGAATATCGAAGAATATAGATTTAAATTTATTTTACAATCATTACAGTAGAAGAAGTGGAGGTGTTTTTAGGTGTAAATACACCTAAAAGATTACCAGCCGCGAACGCGTGAGTGGCAGGAGTTACATTGGCGCATAAGCAAAGAAGCACTCTCAAGCGCACCGTCATAGTCTTTTGCTTTCATCGCCTCATCTAGTTCATTCGAATACTCCATGATACGGCGAAGACTCTTCTCACCGAACTTGTAGGCATAGGCCGTATCCGCAGGCAGATAAGTCTTTAGATTGCCTTTCTTATGAATACTGTTTACACCTTCCTGGATGTACTTTACACCTGCATTGATATTGTCAAGATAGTTATACAAGAGACCGTTCATGATCAGACCCATTCCGTCTGCCATATGTTTCATGTCACTGATACGCTCTTTTTGTTCTGCAGAAAAAGCGCTTGTTGACAGAGCAAAAATCATTAGTAATGCCATAACTTTTTTCATTGTATTATCCTTAGTATTGAATTACGTCTTTGGTGTACTCGTTGATCACAACGGTCGGAGCAGAAAAGGAGACCAGCTTCTTCGCCTTGCGCTTACCGCCCCACTGTTCTTTGAACTCTGAACGAAAGCTTTTAAAGTACTCATGAAACTTATCCTGGCCTAGAACTGCCACTGCCCACAAGGTGTCGTCTTTAGCATGTTCCAAGACGATTGATGCCAGAGGCTGAGGCGCCGGACCGCTCAGGTTTACGGCTCCACGCTTCGGATCAAACGCTGAAAGATGTGAAGCACATACGATCACACCACCCTCTGTATAGGCCATAGTCTTTGCCGCTTTTGGAACATATGAAATGAAGCTGTCAACCTTGTTTATGTGGGTAAGCTGATGAGGGCAGATCGCCGTATAAGCTACAATACTGCTATCTTTTCCGACCGCACCGCTCCAAATATATTCAATACCGTCTTCGCTTTTGAGCTTAACTTCGCTATCTGCTTTTTCGGGGAGATTGATTAAAAAACAAGGCGCAGCAACATGTGGATAGTTGAAGACATAGGTCTTCTCTTTCTCCAAAGTAGAAGCTTTGATCGGACTACCGTCAGAGCCTACAAGCTGAACCTTCTCATAAGCCTTGTATAACTGACCGTCATCGGCATACAGTGTTTGCCCTATCATCGAAGGATACACTGCCACAACGGCTGCACCTGTACCTACAACACGTAAAAAATCACGTCTTTGCATCATAAACTCCTAATATAAATATATAAAGATAAATAAGTTTACCAAATCCTGCTTATCTTTACACAGTTTCTATAAAATGACACCCTCAAATGAGGGTGCCTTATACATAAAGATGTATCGATATGTTCTAAGAGAACATATCGCGATACATACCTTTAGCCCACTCGAAAAGTGCCTTACCATTGTTTTCTCCGGTCTTGCCTTTCCAAATCTCATTGGTTGCTGCATTAGCGAAACCAAATGCTTTTGTCTTTTCATTATAAGCATAGCCTGCATTAACAGAGATCGCCAATGCCGGGTTCGTCGAGACCGCTGAATAACATACTGTAAGAGGAGATTCCCATTGCGTCTCTTTACCGTTAATACGGCCTGCGATCACCTTCGCAACATAATGACCTTCCGAGTTTGACGTGTTACCAGACTTCGAGAAGCCCATAGGACGAACATCACCACTACACCAGATATTCTTCTCACCGATGACCTCATACGTAAACGGATTAATATTGGCTTCGAGTTTGTTAAACGCACTGTCTTTTGCCACGCCCGCGATCTCTAGCAGTTTTCCGCCGCGTACATGCGGATAAAATGATGCATCATCAAAAGGTATCTCTTCATCAAACTCTGTGATGACGACTTTTTTGTCCATATCGATCTTATCAAGCTTCGTACTCGGACGATAATCTACGATATCACCATACATCTCTTTGAATGCTGAGCCAAATCCTTCAGCTTTGATCGTGATACCGGCATTTTCATCCAGTAAAAGGATCTTCCCTTCAATACCTTCGCGCTTGAAGTAATCCGCGATCAGACAGGTACGTTCATACGGTGCCGGTAGACAACGGTAATTTCCGCCAGGAACCGTCTGAATGAACGTTCCGCCCTCAAAGTTTTCCAGTTTACTTTTAAGCGTCATTGTCTCAGAACCCGGGATAAATCCTGCAGGGTATTCTGTCTTTAAACGCAGCTCTTCTACCGGATCTGTCGTCCAACCTGAATAGTCATAATCAACGCCCGGAGCCAATACAAGGTAGTCATAGTTCATATCACCTTCGCTCGTCTGAACGACTTTGTTAACCTTGTCAACACCGACAACTGTCGCATTAAAATAGGTATATTTATTCTCACGCGCTGCTTGAAGATAATCATGAGTGATAAATTCTAAGTCTGTTGCTCCTACTATCCAAAGGTTACTCACCGGGCCTGACATAAAACTCTTGCGCTGTTCAATTAGGACGACGTCTGCATTGGGAGCAAACTTTTTCGTGTACTTAGCAACGCTGAGACCTGACCATCCGCCACCGACAACAACAACACGAGGACCTTTTGCTTCACCAATAGCCGCTTTGCTGCCAAGACCTACAGCTGTACTTGTTGAAGCAGACCCTGATGATGCATCCGGGGAAGATTTAGATGTACAACCTGCTACAGCAAGTGCTGCTGCCGCTACGCCTGAAAATTTTAATGCACTTCTACGTGATAATGCCATGAGTAATCCTTTTAGAATGTAAGATGTTATTAACTAGATGTTAAACTGGACAATGGTAACAGTCGGCAGCTTAAGTGAATTTTAACATTACTTATTCTTATCTTATAGCAATCATTACTTCACATTAATTATCACTTTTTTATCACACACTATCCCACTGGAATCCCTATTTTAGGGAAGCCTGAAGAAAATATTACACTGTATATATTTTTATCACATTAATTATCGAATTCAATTTTATATACTATTTACACATAGTTGTTTCTATTTATCACAAAGTTATCACATAAGATAATCTAATTTTTATTTTCTATATAGAATTACTTTTTTTTATGTATTATAAGTATATAAAATCTTTAACTATGGAGTATCATATGCCTATTTCAAGACGAAGTGTATTCAAATTAACGGGAGCTGCTGCAGCCGCAGCCGCATTGTCGGCTACAGAACTACAGGCCTCTGAAAAAGCAGCTAAACCGATTGCTAAACATCAGGTTGTTATCATTGGTGGTGGATTTGGCGGGCTTACCGTTGCCAAAGAGCTCAAGAAAGCAGATCCGAATTTTGATGTACTGATCATCGAAAAGAATGAGACATTCATGTCTTGTCCTTTCTCTAACGCTAACCTTGGTAAGCTAAAAGGCGTTAACCTTGGTACCTTTGTATTCGACTACGACCAGGCAGTTGAACGCAACGGTTACAGTATGCTTCAGTCTGAAGTCACTGCTATCGACCGTAAGGCCAAGACCGTCACGACTGCAAAAGGCGTTATAAGCTATGAATATCTTGTGCTCTCTCCGGGAATAGAGTATAACTATAAAGCACAGTTTCCTAAGTGGGACAAGAAAAAGACAGATCATATCCGTCGTGTCGCTCCGCCGGCACTTATCCCGGGTAAAGAGCATGTGATCTTGGAGCGCCAACTGGTAAATATGGAAGACGGTAATGTCATCATCACCGTTCCCGCTGGTAAGTTCAGATGTCCTCCTGCCCCGTTTGAACGTGCTTGTATGATTGCTGCCTATATGAAAAAAGAAGAGATCCAGGGCAAGGTCATCATTTTAAATGAGACCGCTTCCATTGCAAAAGGTGCGGCCTTTAATGAAGCCTGGAGTGAGCTCTACGGTAATATCATCGAGCATCATGCCAACTGTAAATTATCGGATGTGAATACCGATAAGAAGACGATTACCTATGTACAGACCGAAGGTGAGATGGACGATAAAAAAACAAAGACGCTCAAGTATGAGGTACTGAACCTTATCGCCTACAACAAAGCAAACCCTGTTATCGAGATGGCAGATCTAGAGACGACAAAAGACAACTTCGGTAAGGTCGTGATGAACGGCTGTAGTTTTGCGACTAAGAGTGATGCAAATGTATATGCTGTCGGTGATGTCGTCGGTCACGGTATCCCGCCATCAGGTCAGACAGCTAACTGGGCAGGTAAACAGTGCGCTAAAGAGCTTGCCCATAAGCTTCACGGCAAGCCGTTTACGCTCGGCGTTAAGACAAAAACAGTCACAGCCGGAAATGTCTGTTACTCAATGGTCGGAGATCAGCCTGAAGAAGGGATCATGGTCGTACATGACTTCTCATATGACGGCAAGGTCATCAAAGGTAAAGGCCATGTTCCAAAAGGAAAAGATGGCAAGTTCAGATCCAAGACAACGGCCAAGGCAACACGTGAATGGTACCGCGGTATCATGAACGATCTATTTGCCTAGAAGAAGCTTCTAAAGATCCTTGTTGCAGTCTCTCTGCGCAAGGGTTTTTGACCTCCAAACCTTCCTAGCTTACCTTTTATAGATCTCTTATACGATACAGGAAAAGATTCAATAGTCTATATTAATGATAATGAATATCATTTTAAGTATTATCTAAGAACTGTTTTCCTATAATTTTGATATCTGATATCAAAAAGAAGGATTCTACTCCTTCTAAAAAAAGGATAAAAATGTTCAAAGAACAAGAACAAGTAAAGACAAAAGATCAGATCACCGATCTTACCGGACACTCTTGCTAAGGGACTCCTACCTCAGCAAGAAGAGTCAAGGCGGGTTTTTTTAATAAAGCTCAAACAAGTATTCTCCTGGCACCCTCTCTACGGGGTGTTCTCCCTATAAAACTCTATTGCATTCTGTGAAGCAAAAATAAAACTTTCTATGGTTCTGCGTGTCGGCAGAAGTATGAGCCGTTGAGGCGATATCGCCCGTGAGAGACCGACATAGAACTGCGAAGGTGCAAAGATCTCATCCAGGTCTATCACAAGATCCAAGAGGCTCATTCCCTGCGACTTATGAATAGTGATCGCATACGCAAGTGTCAGAGGATATTGAAACAGATCAAACCGGCTCACCTCTATCTCCTGTTTTTTGCCTTCGACCGTCTGTTCTTTCCACTGTTTTTTTGAATACCGTTCTCTCTCGACGCGCACCAGTTTTCCATTGTCTTTTTGCACATGGATAAAGTTCTCTTCTTCATTGATACGGGCTATGGTCCCCTTCTCACCGTTGAAATAGTTCCATGAATTTCGCATAAAAAGGACTGGGGCACCGACTTTTAGTTCCAAAGTCCTTGGCAGCCTGGAGTCATTCATAAACCTTTCGATCTCATTGTCTTTGACTGATTTGTCATACTTTTCGACCAAGGTATCAAAAGCATAGAGTTCACCCTCAAGTGCCAACAGTTCTTTTGCATTATGCCTGTCTACGGAAACATTCTTCCCAAACAGAAGCGTATGGTTTTGCATATCTGCAGGCATGGCTCCCATGAGCGAGTTTAGATACACCATCACTTCATCATCTTTGATACCGTGTCGGATCTTATCGAGTATGAAAACAAAATGCTCATCACTGCTTCGTTTGGCTTCTGTAAGGCTATAGGTGACAAAACCAAAACGCTGCCAGGCTTCAGACTCAAAAGCAAAACCGTAGACACGTGATACAGGTGTGTCCGGATTACTGCGTATAAAATGCTGTTTGTCCGACTCCCTTATAACAGGAGGCAGCTGTAGAAAGTCACCGCTGACAATGAGCTGAGCCTTGGACTCTGCCTGCAAAAGACGAAGACGGATCATATCCATCACACCTGAACTGACCATAGATATCTCGTCGATAATGATCACGTCGATCTGTTTTAAGAGCTTGGAAAGTTTTTTGTCAATGTTGATCTTGCCTGCACGTTCCAGATCAACAGAGTGTGAACAGATCCCCAGAGCAAAAAAGCTGTGCAGAGTCTGCCCCGTGATCAAAGCTGCGGCCATACCTGTTGAAGCAAGCTTGGCGATCTTCTTGCCTTCAAGCTCATACTGGGCAATAAGTGCACGCAACAAAAAGCTTTTACCGACCCCTGCTCCGCCTGTTAAAAATATATTGTTCCCCTCATCGATCAGGGTCTTCAGTTCATCTAAGTGTTCCACAGTTCTCTTTATAGTTATATTTTCTTCCAAAAGGAACATCTTCTTTGCAAGGTACGTAGAAGTCTTTCATTCCGACACATGAACTATCGACAACAATCAATGTGCTCAAGCATGTTCGAGTTTAACGAGACAGATAAGTCCCTTTTTGCAAAAGGACTAAACTTCGCCAAGTGCCCGTTTGATCGTGTACTGCATATCTTCATCAAGGTCCATGTTCTTACGCATCCAGTCGATATAGCCTTTGTCACTGATGACCAAATCTTCTATCGTCTTGCCCTTGTTCTTTCCAAAACGCAGCGGTCTGTTCATATAAACCGGCTGTTTGGTGAGTTCAACGAGCTTGTGCATCGGATTTTCATTAGGATGCATCTCTTTGACCTTCTTGGTCAAGGCACTCATAAACAGTTTTAGGATCAGGACATCACCGATAGCATCGTGCGCCTTGATCTCAACACCAAGCCTCTGGGCCTCATCTTTTTCAAGCTTGTAAAGACCCAGTGAATAACGAAGATACTGAAGTCGGTGAAACTCTTCATCAGTATAGAGGTGTTTCGCACAGCGCAGCGTATCGATAAGCTGCATCTGGTTTCTAAAACCCTCTTTTTCAAGCATCCCCAAATCAAAGGGAGCATTATGGATGATGAGATAGTTCTCATCCGAATTCAGTTCGACAAGACGTTTATACGCTTGCATATCCGTACACGAAGGCTTACCTTCGATCATATCAGGCGTGATATGGTGTGTCTCCATCGCGCCCAAGGCTATCTCTACATCAGTCGAGCAGAACTCATTTTGTACTTCTACCGCTTCACTGGGTCGGCCCAGTACAAAGTATCCGAGTTGGATGATACGGTCTTGCTCATCCGTACCTGTTGTTTCTGTATCTAAAATAATATATTTTGCCATGTTGATCCGATAATAAGGTTAAAATTCGAGGTAAGGGTTGGCTACAAAGATCTCAGTGATCCGAAGGTACTGAGGGTTAATCTTAAGCCGTATAACATCTCCGCTCATCTCTAGAGGCTGAAGAAGTGTAAAGAAGTCATAGGTCTGCCATTTGATCAGCTTGTGATCCAGTTCTTTGTTGATAACTGCGACAGGTTCATCGAGGATCTCATTGATAAGGCTTGCGATATAAGCCACTGAGTCTTTGTTGTACTCCCTCTTAAAAAGTGCACATATGCGCGAAATAGGAATCTCTCGTTCAAGTTCTTTATACTCATCGAGCTTATAGGTATGAAAAATCGCATTTGCTAAACGTACAGCATCACTGCTCGGCCATGCTATCTCAATATCTTTTACAGTTTCGATAAGAGCTCCTCACTATTTCACAATGGAAATTATTATAGCATATTCATACTGCTAATGACTAAACAGCTCATCAAAAAGAGACTCGAGATTAAACTCGCAGCGTATCTCGTGCGTAAAAACAGAAGGGATGTATTCCAAAAAGAAATATGCCAGTCTCAGCATCGGATAAAAGAGTATCACACTCCAATATAATTCGTCGTAAGAAAAATGCTTTTTTATCCATACAAGAGCGAATTTTCCACCGCTCATCGCTGCGACGACCTCAAATGACACAATAAAGCCCAAGACCAAGTAGGTCAATATGACGGCATACATGATAGGCAAAAACCAAAAGAGTAATGTTGTCATGATAAACTCCTTACATAAGCAAGTGACCTTTTTTATACATACTGCAAATACTCTAGAAAACCTATTAGAAAAGATTTTAAACGCATCACGTAAATGTATAAAGAAGAAGCAGCGTGAAGACAGGAGCCTTTAACTAAAACCGCCTGTTCTAGGACTTATTGCAAGTAAGTTTCTTAAAGTCTATTTGAAGGTCATAAGCGCATAACCATTGTTTTGATACCCTATCGTATCGATAAAGCTGTTTGGCGATATGCGTACAAAAGGTAGGACATCTGCCTGCTCAAGCCCATTATGTTCCAAAGACATAGCACATGCAACAATCTCAACGTCTTTCTTCTTTGAGAGACGTGTGATCGTCTCTTGGGCTTTTTTGATATAAGGCTGATCCTCATCATATACGACCTCACCGTACTCTTTGGAGACCATCGGAACACATCCTCCATGCAAAGTGAGTGCAAACTTTGCCTTGTCTCCGCGCTTCTCGATCATCAGCATCGTCATCTCGATCAAGTTTATGCGACTCAATATAAAGCGTGCATCATCCGAACTGCAGTCAAAGACCGCTTTGAACTCTTGTGCCTGTACAACACCTAATAACATTACTACGATCGCTATATGCTTTATCATTGATCAATCCTCTTTGGTGACTTTGTTTGCTCTGTAAAACTGATGCGTTGTCTTCTCATTTTCAGGGCCGCCCAGCATAGGTTCCATCCCATCCAAGTCCAGTTTGGTTGCCTGCTCTTCATAGGTAAATCCGAAAAAGAAGAAGATAAAATCCCAAATCCCGACAAAAAACCTGATGATTGGTCTAAAGATGTTTTTCATAACTATCCCTTAATATCACATATCTTTTTTTGTGCTATATGTAACCTTGTCACATATACTACAAAAACGTTAAGTATAAGTTAACGTTTTGAATTATAAGGTATAATTCTTTACATAAAGATTAATATATAAGTATCCATCATAAAAAGGTTAAGCGTGGAATATAAGATATCCGAACTCGTCGCACAGACCGATGTTCCAAAGTCTACTATTTTATATTACATCAGAGAAGGTCTACTTCCTGAGGCAAAGAAATTAAAATCAAATGTGCATCGTTATAATCATGAGCATGTCGAGCTCATAAGATATATCAAGTACATGAAAGAAGAGATCGGCAGTACCAACGAACAGATCAAGTCTGCACTGCAAAACAAGAACCAGTCACTCTCCAGTTCTTTTTCTATGATAGAACCCTTGATGAACACATTGAGCTCTATTCCCTCAGATGCAGTACACTATACTAAAGAACAGTTTGTCGATCTGTATGATATTGAGCTTGAACTTTTGAACAGACTCTTGGGTGATGGGATTTTAGTCCCTATCAGTGAAAATGATTTTACAGATAAAGAGGCATCTATAGTCAAGCTCGTCACTTCATTTATTGATGTCGGTATTGATTACACGATCATCAAGGCCTATGTCGAACACGCAAAAGCGATGAGCGAGCTTGAGTGCCAGATGCAAGCACAGCTGTGCAGCACAAGAAATGATCATAACTTCTCAACATTATGGAAGATCATGTTTGAGACTCTCTTCAATGCCAAAGACTACCTCTTTAAACGCTATACCTACAAGGTCTTACTGCAGTCCCTTAAAGATGAGATCGGCAAATAAGAGAGCTGACTACTTGTGTGTCTATCAAAAATTATTTTGAAATCCAGTTAAAGACTTCTTTTATTATTGTACAAACACATCTTTAACTTAAAATAGTTGGTTTTTCTCATATTGAAAACTACTCTCCTGAAGAAAAACAGGCGCAACAACCACCTAAAAAGCTGAAATTCCTACATATGACACTATTTGTTACACATTCTTTTAATAATCAAGGCTTGCATTAAACTCATAAAAATAGGCTTTAATGATGGATAAATGCTACAAAATGAAACATTTTTTTTACTTTAACATCTTCTATGTCTCATCCAGTGCTTAGAGATCATTTATACCAAAAAAAACAGATACTTAACGATTATTATCCCTTTTTTTATTCATTATTTCATCATATTGTAAATATTTATATCATATTTAGATAATAAAATAAACAATAATAGATAACTTTTTTAACAATACTGGTAAAGATATCTTTTTTAGAAGATATTACAATTTCAGCACGGACAAGAAATTAGGTGGAAGCCATTTTGAGATATGGGTTCTAGGTAGTTTGAAATTTAATTTATTACTAAGGAAAAAAATATGGCAAAGCAAACAATTACAGTAGCACGTGGTGACGGTATCGGTCCAGAGATCATGGATGCGAGTACAAGAATACTTGACGCAGCCGGTGCAGATGTAGAATGGGAACATATAGAAGTTGGTGAACAAGTTTATCTTTCAGGAAACACTTCTGGTATTGCACAAGAGGCATGGGATTCTATCAAGAAGAATAAAGTTCTTTTTAAAGCACCAATTACTACACCTCAAGGTGGTGGATACAAAAGTCTTAACGTAACTATCCGTAAGACATTAGGTCTGTATGCAAATGTACGTCCAGCAATCGCGTATGATCCATTTGTACCTTCACGATTTCCAGGTATGAATGTTGTCACGATTCGTGAAAATGAAGAAGATCTATATGCAGGTATCGAGCATCAACAAACGCCTGAAGTAACACAGTGTCTAAAAATCATCACACGTCCAGGTTGTGAAAAAATCTGTCAATATGCATTTGAGTATGCAAAAGCATATGGAAGAAAAAGAATCACATGTATGATCAAAGATAATATCATGAAGATCACAGATGGTCTTTTTGTAAAAGTCTTCTATGAAACAGCTAAAAACTATCCTGAGATCCAAGCTGATGACTGGATTATCGATATCGGTATGGCTAAACTTGTCGATGCTCCTGAAGATTTCGACATGGTTCTAATGCCTAATCTCTATGGTGATGTTGCGACCGATATTCTTGGACTTATGACAGGTTCAGTCGGTATCGCTCCAGGTGCTAATGTTGGTGATGATATCGCGATGTATGAAGCTATCCACGGTTCTGCTCCACGTCATGCCGGTCAAAACAAAGCAAACCCATCAGGCCTTTTACTCTCAGGTGTTATGATGATGGTTCAAGTTGGTCAACCGGAAGTAGCTGAAAAAGTTCACAACGCATGGCTTAAAACGATCGAAGACGGTATCGTGACCTATGACCTTGCTAGAAAACTTAAAGCTCAAGGTAGAGCGTATACAGAAGTTGGTACAAAAGAGTTTGCTGATGCAGTTATCGAAAGACTTGGTCAAAAACCATCAACGCTAGAGCCAGTTAAATATGACAAAGCGATCAAGATCAAAAAACCTGTTCTTACCAATGTAAGAGACACAAAAATGAATCTTATCGGTTGTGACATCTTTACTAAAGATGATTGTGACTCAAAAGTAATTGGTGATAAACTGGTTGAACTTACAGAAGGTACGAACATAGCACTTAAAATGATCTCTAACCGCGGTCAAAAAGTATATCCAAACGGTCACCCGGAGACGTTCTTGACTGACCACTGGAGATGTCGTTTCTATAACAAAACACAAGGTGACATAATCACAAATGGTGACATCACTGACATGATGAACAAAATCGATGCAGCAGGTATCGAAGTGATCAAAACTGAAAATCTTTATGCATTTGAAGATGGTGAACGTGCTTACTCACTTGGACAAGGCGAGTAATCAAAAGCCTAAGCGATCAAACTGAAAACTTTTGCGTTTAGAAGGTGAAAGAACGCATAGTGAAGCTCAAGATGAATAATGAACACCTCCCCTTTAGTTAAAAAGGGGAGGAATAGTTATTCACTTATGTCACTGCGTAATACCTAGATACTAAGAAAAAAAGCCTATGCGCTTTATTCCTCTATGCTTTTTGCAGTGCCTCCTTTTGACATGTGGGTGTGGAGGGGGCACTGTAGAAAGTACATAGCTTACTGAAACACTGCTCCTGACATAGATTACGAGACCAGATCAAATCCTGTACAGAGATATCACTAGACTTTTTTCGAATCTGTTGTGTGGTTTTGATACCTTTTGACTACGTTGAAAACAGCGGTAGTCAAGTGGGTCAACTCCTCTTGTGTTATCACAAATGGAGGCATGATATAAACAAGGTTTAAAAAGGGTCTTACCCAGACACCTTCTTTTATAAACTCTGGAGTCATAAATCCCAAGTCAACGGCTTCGTTTAACTCCACTACACCGATCGCGCCGAGCGTACGAACCTCTTTGACTATGCTAAGTTCTTCACATTTTGTCAGCTCTTCATTCAACTGTGTTTGAATCGTGTGTATTCTTTCTTCCCATGGAGAGTTAAGCAGTAACTCTAGACTTGCATTTGCAACACTACAGGCCAATGGATTTGCCATAAAAGTGGGTCCATGCATAAGTACATTTCCGTTTGCTTCAACACCCTGCATCACTTTTTGTGTCGTGAGTGTCGCTGCAAGGGACATGTATCCGCCCGTGAGTGCTTTGCCGACACATAAGATGTCCGCAGAGACATTGGCATGCTCATACGCGAACAGTTTTCCGGTTCTGCCAAAGCCTGTAGCTATCTCATCAAGGATCAACAGGACATCATACTTGTCGCATAAAGTCCTGACAGATTTTAAAAATTCGGGCGAATAGATCCTCATGCCCCCTGCCCCTTGAACGATGGGTTCGATAATGACGGCAGCTATCGCTTTGTAGTTTTTCTCCAATTTCGATGCAAAGTCGGCGATGTATGTCTCATCCCACTTCGCACCATAAGGACATGCAGGAGCATCTGCAAAGATATTTTTATGAAGGATCCCTTCAAATGCTGAGTGCATTCCCGTAACAGGATCACATACACTCATCGCTCCAAAGGTATCACCGTGATACCCTTTGGAAAATGCCAGGATCTTGGTTTTTTCACTGTTTCCTTGGGAGTTCCAGTATTGAAATGCCATTTTCAAAGCGACTTCGACAGCCACCGAACCCGAATCGCTAAAAAAGACCCTGTCTAAAGGTTTATCCGTGATCTCAATAAGTTTTTGAGCCAGCTTTATAGCCGGTTCATGTGTAATCCCTCCAAACATAACATGCGATACTTTACCAATCTGCTCTATAGCAGCATTGTTTAAAGACTCTACGTTATAACCATGGATGACTGACCACCATGATGACATACCGTCGATGATCTTCTTTCCATCTTCCAGCTCAAGGTAGACACCCTTCGCTGATTTTACAAATGTCATATCTGATGATGGGTTTGAGGGTGCATAAGGATGAAGAATATGCTCTCTATCGTACTCTAACATATACATTTTTCCTTTATACTCTGTCTCTATAATATTTCGAAATTATACAATCTTTCTTCTATCAGCTTTATGAAGATCAAAAAAATCCAGTGTTAAAATACTGTTCCATACAAGTATAAAAAATGTATACATGATCTGTCAATATGATGTTATTTTTGGAAAGTTAGGAAAGAAAGAGTTGTTATTTTGTAAAGAATGGTGCGAACGGAGGGATTTGAACCCTCACACCCAGAAGGCACTACCCCCTCAAGGTAGAGCGTTTCCACACTCAAGGGGGTTATTTTGTTTTCTGCATAAAATTCTGCATAAAAAGCCTTTCAGACCCTTTATGAAATCGACAACGTTT
>Ga0316204_10006725_pt1 | contig 17416 bp, 16 predicted proteins | sample 6monrhotite_MG_2_FD_205661 | JGI IMG/M metagenome (GOLD analysis project Ga0316204, IMG submission 205661) | Microbial mat bacterial communities from mineral coupon in-situ incubated in ocean water Damariscotta River, Maine, United States -... | ecosystem: Environmental > Aquatic > Marine >... | reverse complement strand
TTAATGGTAATAAGATCGCTATGGATCAATCCGATCGTTTAACACTATAATAAGGGTACATTCAAACTTTAGTGAATTTTTTAAAAATGACATAAAAAATCTGTCAAGTCTTTTTTTTCATCTTTTTCTAAAAATCATGCTGAATAGTTACAATTTTTGATTAGTTTGTCGTCCGTATAAACTCTGAAATCCCGGTTTATACGGCTGACAAATTAATAAGATAAACCCGGAGTTCTGGGTTTATCCTGGCAAAAATTGTGAAAAAAAGGAATTTTTGTAGGATTTAGTAGCAGTTTTTGTACAGAAATTAGATTGAATATTTTAGTTACTAGAATTTTTGGTAAAAAAGCCTAGGTTTATCACTGATACCCATAAAAATTTACAAAATCCGAATTAAAACGAACGAATTGGCGGATATTACCAACTTTAGAAACTTTTAGAAAATGATTTATACGACTGAAAAATTAAAAATTTAATCTGCCAGCCGTATAAAACGGAAATTATGCATTTATACGTCATGCTGCGCACTACTTATAAATGCTAAGATGTTAGGCTTTTCGTAAATAATTAATATCAAGGAATTAGATATGCCTTATTATAGCTGTGGAACTTATTGCAACACACGTGATGAAGCTAAAGCGCACCAAGAAGTTTGTGCTATTTTGCATCACCCCACAAAAAAATGAGACAGGGGGCGTTTACAAGTAACCGCTCAGCTTTCTAGATGGGATGAATATGCTAGATCAGGGAGCGGGGCCTTATTCTGGGCAAACGTGCGCCCAGATCCCCTCTCAAATCTAGGAGTAGCTAGAAAAGATGCGCTAACCACATTTGGAAAATACATTAGCTACCTGAGCATGGGGAATCCTATACACCATTCACATCTAACAGACTGGATGCTTCATGCGCGGAGCCAATGGCGATAGTGAAACGAATTTAAAATATCAACATACCATTGGATCTTAACAATATTATTTTTGTAGAGGGTGACATATATCGTTCACAAACCGGATGCAATGTTCCCCTATCTGAATTTTGTCAATCCTATATTAAATATGTGAGCCACTTGGGATGCTATAAAGTGCTCTGGAATGTCGTAGAAAAATATGCACAGTTAAGAGACAACGAAAGATTCATATATAAGAAGCTATGATTCTCGGAGACATATCCAACATGTGCAGCCTAACAATCACTGTCAAGGCGACGCAAAAAACGCGCGCTTGCTGTAGGCGTTAGCAATACTGAGTAATTACCATTAAAATCGATTTGATGTTGATTTTTAATCGCGAGTTTATGAATATACTTTTAGTCGAAAAAAATAAAATGACTCGCCCATTATATTTATTTTTTGACGGCATATCAGAAGGGCTTTGTATCAAGATATATAATAGGTTTCAATCTTTTGTGCAACATGGAGATGTTTATCATGGTAAACATCTTAAAACTTTAAATTCAAAAATCTGGAAATATAAAGGCACTATTTATAAGCTCAGAATTGACAATGGTAAAGAATCAGCAAGGGTGCTTTTTTCTAAATCAAAAGATGGTAATTTAAAAATTATTCATGCATTTTTAAAATCTACAAGAAAAACTCCAGCGAAAGAAGCCCAACAAGCAATTGCAATTTATCAAATACTAGAATGCCTTGAAACAGTCATCTGGGATAAGCAATCAATACATTGCTAAATGCAAATATTGCTAATAAGCGACAATTAACTTCGCGCACTGAAAAAACGTGCGCCGGACAGCTCTAGCTTCGCTTGAGCTACCTGTTATTGAATCGTTGAGGCTGTAGAATAACTCCAAAATTGTAATTATTGATTAAAATTACAACAATTGCACTTATTCGTAGCGTAAGCCAAAAATAAATAATATTCTTTATGTAAAGAATATGTATAAATGCATGATAATAATGGCGTTATATTAAAATTTAAAAAATTGGGTGAAAAATGGCAAAATCAAGTTATTCTACACCCTCGTTATGTGTTAACAGAAAAAGGAACTAAAGTATGTTTAAAATTACAATGTTTATTCTGCTGTCTTTTATAAGTATTACTGTTGTTGCTGAAACTGAAAGGGATAAACAACCAAGCGATGCAATTTTACTTACTATTTTCTTGAAGCATGACCAAAGCATGAATATTCAAGAAATTAAGTCTACCCTAAAAGAACAAGGCTTTTTTGAAAACTTTCCTCCAGAAGGAGTAGCTGTAGTAAGTTGGTATGTAATGATGGGCATTGGCCAAGTAGTTACTTTAGAGGTTCCCGCGCATAAGCTTCGCGAAGTCAATCTGGCCATAGAGTCAAGTGCCTGGAAAGCTTTTAGTACTGAGTTCTATCCAACCTATAACCTTTATCCAATTTTCAAAGATAAACTAAAAAATAAGGCCAGGGTGGCTTATTAGCAGAAGAGTACTTAACAAGGCCAGCCAGCAACGCCACTGTGTGGACTGGACCTACGATTCGGCGCTTCGCGCTTACACTGCGGCATCTGTTAGCGGCGTTTTGTGAATAAAAACTTTTACTCTTCAATGCGTGCACCAGTCGTTATGTTGGAATAGCAGACTTTAGCCCCATTTTTTCAACAAATGGCTTAAAGTCCTTATCTGAGAAAAGGAGCTGTAATTCATTTTCTATGCAATAGGTGGCAATTATAGTATCAATTGTTTTTCTTATTGTGATGCCTTTTTTTCTCAGTAAGCGATAATTATCGGCACAAGTTAATGACCTTTCTTTGTTTAAAATTTCATAAACTGGTAAAGATAATAGCAACTCTTTTGCTTTTTTATAATCTTTATCAGCTCTAAAGCCTTGAAGAACCTCTGTTAACACAATATCACCAATTACAAGGGGCTTTAGCCCTAAAATATCGTCGAGATAATCAGTTTCTGATGTGATTTTTCCATTGAAATAATCAATCCAAACACTTGAATCTACAAATATCATGCATCCGTTCTCATGACATCTAAATTATCTTCCCATTTTAATTTTCCTCGAAATTTTTTAATTTCTTCTTGTTTTTTTAATGTAATCAAAGTCTTAAGCCCCAACTCAACAGCCTCTTTCTTTGTTTTCAAACCAGTTGCTTGAAGGGCATCTGTCATTAACTTATCATCAATAACTATATTAGTTCGCATTTTTACACCTTGTGTATTGTTTTCTATATATATACACATTATAGTGGTAACAAAATAACATAACAAGGTCATGCACATGGAAAATCTGGTCGTTGCTTGGCCTTAAAGTTCAAAGTGTTGTTTTGCTTTTCTTGCAACACTAAAGCGCTCTCCAATGATGACAACGGTTAGGTGTTCACAAGGATAGTTACCATATGTATAAAACTCTTGTAGTTTTAGTATTTGGTGCATTAGTAGCTTGGGCATTTTATTTTGAGCCATCTAGTCAACTAATCAACAAAGAAAAAATTGTCATTCCTACATGGCCAGATGCCTGCAATGGAAAGCGTATCGCAATCCTCGCTGACTTACATGTAGGTTCTCCATATAAGGGATTAGACAGCCTTGAAAATTTAGTTAATGACGTAAACAATGCAGAGCCTGATTTAATTCTTTTACCTGGTGACTTTGTAATTCAAGGAGTTGTCGGTGGCTCTTTCGTAACACCTGAAAAAGCGGCCAAAATTCTGACCAATTTACATGCTTCTATGGGTGTATTCGCAGTTCTTGGTAATCACGATTGGTGGCTAGACCACAAACGGGTTCAAAAAGCACTGGAAAATAACAACATAATCGTACTAGAAGATAGGTCTAAATACATTACTAGCGGGAAATGTCAATTACGTCTCGTGGGTATAAGTGACTTTTGGGAAGGGCCGCATAATATTGAGCAAGCCATGTCTGAAGTTAAGCCAAGCGATCAAGTTTTAGCTTTTACGCATAACCCAGATGTATTTCCAGAGCTTCCTACCAAAATTTCGTTAACAATTGCTGGACATACTCATGGTGGTCAGGTTTATCTTCCAGGTATTGGAAGACCAATCGTTCCTTCCCAATATGGACAACGTTTTGCTATAGGTCATATAATTGAGCATGGCTCTCACTTATATGTAAGCCCAGGTGTGGGTACTAGTATAATTCCTGTAAGGTTCCTAGTACCTCCTGAAGCAACAATTTTAGAGATAAGTAATGAATAAGCACTTATCCAGTTGCTCAATTTCGTTCCGGGCAATAAGTGGCACTTCGCGGGACTGTCAAAAGCTTCGATTCTGCTTGCTGATTAGCAAGACGTTAGGCGACTGAGTTACCCATAAAAAGTGAAGGCACAAAACTTTTTTCGATATTCTATATTTTCTATCAAGCGATATTATTGTCATTTTTATATACAACTAATACGAATCAAATACTTTCAACATGATGTAAAACATTGATTTTTGAGCTATGAGTTCAAGACCAAAAAATATACAGAAAATAAGTTTCGCTTTTTATTTAAGCTCCCGGTTAGAACTGACTACAAAGGAATGAGATTTAAGGAAGATGTAACAATGCTTCAAGAGTGGGAAAGTTGGTGTAATGAAAGTTCTTTCAACTAAACACTTATAAACTTCAGCAAACATACGGTTCAATATTGGTTTGTCCCGACTCCAAGTTAATATTTTCGTAACTATAATATTTAATAAGTAGGGTGATCATGAATTATGCCATTCATGCAACGATACTACTGGCACTTCTAACAGTAAATACCCTTGATGTGTCAGCGAATTCTTCACTAGCCTATGAGGGAAGAGGGCTGTATGTTTCACACTGCCAGTTATGTCATGGAACTCGTGGCAAAGGGGATGGTCCTCTCGCAAAGGCAATGAAAATTAGTCCGGCCGATCTACCACCACCGTTCGCTCTAGAAGTGACACCATTCTCATGAAAATCATCACCGGGCAAGGTCGACAAACGATAACGGGACGTGACCGACACAACCTCCTGAGTGATGCCATGCCAAAATGGAAGGATATTTTCAGTGAGTCTCAGCTCAAGTCATTAATTGCTTATCTCCGCTTTCTAGGTAACACAAAATATGATCTGATGGGTGATCCTAAAGTTGGCCTGCAACTCTATCAGGAGTATTGCCAGGTCTGCCATGGCGTCAATGGTGATGGTGCTGGAATCATGACAAAACTCATGGGAATCGTACCTATGGATCACACCAACCCAAATGAAACCAATCGACTGAGCAATAAACAACTTGTTAAGAGTATACTTGATGGTAGAGGGCGATTTATGCCGGCGTGGCGAGACATTCTTAGTCAGAGTGAAGTCGAGGCACTGGTTAGTTACATTAAACTGCTTTCCCATTGAATTGGTAAAAATTGAACTAATAAAAATTTAGAAGAAAAATATAAATTTAATTCTAACCATTTTCTGCTGTCGACAGACAAAAGCTTCCTTGAAACCCCATAGATTTGGCCCCGTGTTAACATGGTTAAATCATAGTCAATCACGGGCTTTCAGTTAACTGTTATCATATAAATTCATGCTGAGTTCACACTTTTGTAACGTTTATGTTTTAATTTAACTAATACAGTATAAAATAATATACCAATGTAGGTTTGCTGCATAAACTGGTTTTAATAGAACATGACAGGGATAGACAAGTGGCTGAAAACAAAGACAGCGAAACACCGATAAACGAAAATAACCCCATAAATGATAATACAACCGAATTCAGTGAAGAACAGTCTGATGGGGACAGTGATACATTAATGGCCATTAAAGTCATTATTGAAGAAATTCGTCAGGATAATATCAATCGTGATAAACAAACTGCCACTCTGGTAGAGGAAATCCGTCAGGGATTCAGCGCTCATTCTGAACATATTTCCATGCAGGAATCTGATCGCGAAAGTGAGATGACCAAACTTTACCAGTCATTACACAATGCTTTTACCAAAGTAGAAGAAACTAGCAATGAACGTGAAGATCGCAGTCTGTCAATCCTCAAGGCTCTTAGTGATTCCATTATGAAGGATCATGAGCAAACCCTGAAGGAAGTGCAGGAACAGGAAAAGCTGCAGGATAAAAAATTCAGGCATTTGACCAAGGTAGAGGAACACCGTGCAGGACGAAACCGCTGGATAGCCATACCAGGAATGGTTATTGGTATTACCGCAATCATATACATGTTTTATGTGGTCTGGATTATGGAAAATGCTATGACCAGTATGTCTAATGACATGCATCAGATGCAATTTTCGGTCGCTAATATGTCCGACAATATGGATGGGATGAGCGAAGACACACACTCGATGAACACAAATTTAAAGCTATTAAACCAAAATACCTCGCAGATGAGCCAGGACATGAATATCATGACGCATAATGTTTCGCCCACCATGAAAGGCATTCGTACCATGATGCCCTGGTCGCCATGAGCAAGGAGTCACTTTAGTTGATTTGTTTTATCGTTAGAGTTGTTCATGGATTTTGCCTATAATAAAAATATTGAACTGCAACAATAGTATGCTATTGTAAAACAATCTATTTTCAATAAGGCATAGCAATGAATTTTAGCACATTAATGGCCAGCAAATTTTTTGCGCCATTATTCTGGACGCAATTTCTGGGTGCATTTAATGATAATGTTTATAAAAATGCCCTAGTTATTCTGATCACGATCCAGGCAGCCAGTTATACTACCATTTCTCCTGATATCCTGATTCCACTTAGTGGTGGAATTTTTATTTTGCCGTTTTTTTTATTTTCTGCCCTGGCAGGTCAATTAGCGGATAAATTCGAAAAATCAAAACTCATTCGTTATGTCAAATTAGCCGAAGTCAATATTATGCTGTTAGCAGCAATCGGCTTTTATTTTGAAAATATTTATTATTTACTCACTGTTCTTTTTCTGATGGGTTGCCAGTCCTCCTTATTTGGACCTGTTAAATACAGTATTTTGCCACAACACCTAAGTGAGGAGGGGTTATTAAAAGGCAATGGTATTATTGAAATGGGTACTTTTTTAGCGATTCTTCTGGGTACTCTGGTGGGTGGCATTGTAATTCTGATTGAAGACTTTGGCCGTTTTTATATCAGTGCCCTGGTGGTCAGTATCGCAATAATTGGCTGGCTGAGTAGTCAAAAAATTCCCATTGCTCTATCGGTCAATCAATATTTAAAAATTAACTGGAATATTTTCTCCGAGACCTGGAATATTATCGCAGCAGCTACCAGAACCCGATTGATACTGGGTACCATTCTTGCTATATCCTGGTTCTGGTTTATTGGTGCAACCTTATTGGCTATTTTACCTTTGCCGGGCTTTATTGAACAAATTCTACACGCAAAAGAACAAGTAATTACACTATTATTGACGCTTTTTTCCATTGGAATTGGTGTCGGTTCTATTTTTGCCGGAAGATCAAAAACCCTGAAAAAAGGGATTAAATGGGTTGTTGTCGGTGCGATTGGTATAAGTGTTATTACTCTGGATCTGTATTGGGCAAGTAGCAGTCTGGTTGAATATCACTCGTTACAGGACAATATTCAGCTGTCTGGATGGTTGGGTATGTTCCAGCACCACTTAAGTGTTCATATCATGATTGATATATTGCTTCTAGGCGTGTCTGGTGGTCTGTATATTGTCCCGCTTTATGTCATTTTACAGGAACACAGTGCCATAGAAACTCGCTCAAGAACTATTGCAGCGAACAATATCAGCAATGCTTTATTTATGGTTGCTTCGGCAATTCTTAGTATGTTACTGCTTTCCAATGGTCTAGCGATTCAATTACTTTTTATTATGCTGGGTATTATCAATTTATTGATATTTATTTTCCTGTATTGGCGTTTTTCTGGCGATGTAAGAAAAGTGTTGAATCTGTGATATTTTTACCCGGCCTAGCTGTTCGCTTTATATAGCAACATTAAGCTGAGTGTTATAGGGGGGGAGTGAGCTGAGAATTTTTTTACCATAAAATTTGGTCATAATACGCTTGTCCAGCAAGGTGATTTTACCTTTGTCTGTTTCTTTGCGAATCAGCCGTCCACAGGCCTGGACCAGTTTGATTGAAGCATCTGGCACTGATATTTCCATAAAGGCATTTCTGCCCTGTGATTCAATCCACTCTGTCAGGGAAGCATCAACGGGATCGTTGGGTACGGAAAATGGTAATTTGGCAATTATAACGTGCTCGCAATATTGTCCGGGTAAATCTATTCCTTCGGCAAAGCTGGCCAGGCCAAAAATAACACTGCCATTACCCTTATCAATTTGTTTTTTATGATCGTTGATAATAACCTGTTTGTTTCTTTGTCCCTGAGTCAGCAGTAATTTTTTCCAGACATTATCACTGCGTAGCAGCTCATATTCGACATCATTCATTTGTTTTTTGGACGCGAACAGTACCAGGGTGCCTTTGGATTGATCGATAATCTGGGGAAGTAAATCCACGATTTCGTCGGTATGCTCACGGTACTGACTGGCATCACTTTTCATGGCGGGCACGATAAATTCTACGTTTTCCTGATAATTAAAGGGGCTGGGCAGAATATTAAAGATACCGCTGACACCAGAATTTAAGATGTAACGATTAAAATCTCCTAAAGCAGCAATAGTAGCACTGGTAACAACCGCACCATAACATTGTGACCATAAAATCTGTTCTAATGTGTTGGCTGCCAGTATCGGGCTACAGGCAAGCTCAATGTCATGAGCATCATTTTCCAGGCTTTTTCTCAACCAACGAGCATTGGGCGGCTGATTGGATTGGTCAGCAATCGTATAGGAAAGAAAAAGATTCATTGCTGATTCGGCACGATTTTGCATCGGGGCCAGTACTGGTAACCATTGCTCTGCGACTTCGGATTTCATTCCGGTAATCTCACCATCTATAGTATCCTTGAGTACAGTATTTATGTGCTGTAACTGACCATATAGACGTTCAAACAATTTCAGAAGCTGTTGACATTGTTGTTGCAGAACTTCAGGTACCTGACCAAACTGGAATCGGAATATCTGATCGGTAGCCGTGTGAGCGCTTGAATATTGTTGTTCAGGATAATCATATTGCATCAAAAGGCTTTGTAGATCTTTGATCAATTGTACTGATTCTTTGGCCTGGTCAGGAAAGTTTTTGATGATTTGTTGAATCTGCGCCGGAGGTTTAGCCAATGCAGAAAAATTATTTAGTGAAGAAATAAGCTGATCAAACCACTTTATGGTTGAATGGGTGCGAAATGAAAAACTGAAATGATTGATGGCTTTAAGCGGCAGGTGGTGACCTTCATCAAAAATATAAATACATTCGTCCGGTGGTGGCAGGATGAAACCACCACCCATATTCAAATCACTGAGCACTAGATCATGGTTGGCCACTATACAGTCAACTTTAAAGATAGACTCCCTGGCTTTGAAATAAACACATTCATTATAAAATGAACAGCGTTTGCCACTGCACTGGTGTTGATCTGAGGTTAATGGCAACCAGCTACTGAAATTGATACTTTCATCCCAACTATCCAGTTCGCCATCCCATTTTTTGTTGGTCCAGGCCTGATAAAGTTGAGTATAGAGTTTAAAATCATCTTTATTATTCAATAGCGTTTCATTGCTTTCCGGAAGATACAAGGGCAGATCAGATTGGTCATTGGCGGTGGCAAAATTATGCAGGTTATGCAGACAAACATAGCGTTTTCTGCCCTTGGCCAGGGTGAATGAAAAATTCAGGCCGCTGTGTCTTTGTATGTCTGGCAGATCCTTAATCAGGATTTGTTCCTGCAAGGCTATGGTCGCTGTGGATATGACCAGTTTTTTTTTCCGGTCTTTGGCAATTGGCAGGGCAGCAATAACATAGGCAATGGTTTTACCGGTTCCTGTTCCTGCTTCAAGGGTACAGATATGGGGTTGTTCGGGATCTTCTTTATTGATATTTCCCAGGGTACGGGCAATATCGGCAATCATAAGCCTCTGACCGTATCTGGGCTTTAATTGCTTGCTGTCCAGTATTTGGGTGTAGGCTTTTTGGATGGTATTTTTTATTTTATCATTTAGCACGGCGTAGAGTGTATCATTAAAGCTGATATGAAAACATAATCAGCTCTTAACTTACCGAAGTTAGAAGATAGAGTATATTAACTCGTCAATTTGTGTCAAAAAATTAAAAAAATTGACTTGTATCACCAATTGCTTTATTTCTTAAGTATTCAGACATAGTGCAAATAAAATACTTTAAATACAATATGATAGAGCATTGTTTTTCAGTGTTTTGTTAAATGATGCGATAAATGAAGTAACCGTTTATCGGCTTTACAGCGATTATCGTCTTTATAGTATTGTATTTTTAATGGTTTTTTTACTAGAATAGCTACATAAATGATAAAAATGATGAGAAAGATTAAGAAAAGTTTGTAAAATATTGATTATTTGACATTTTATGTGCTGTTTTTTCGAGATTTTTCTAGCCAAACGTACGTTTTTAAACAATCTCTATTTAGTGATTTAAAGGGTAACAGACTATGACTGTAAAACATGTTCTGGTTGTTGATGATTCAAAGTCCGCTCGTTTTATGCTTCGTAAGATGCTCGGCAAAATCAACTTAACCGCCGACCTCGCAGAATCTGGCGAAGAGGCGCTTAATTATTTAAAAAGCAATCAGCCTGATGCTATTTTTATGGATCATATGATGCCTGGTCTTAATGGCCTGGAAACTGTCCAGAAGATTAAGACAAATCCCGAAACTGCTGTAATTCCGGTGGTCATGTATACTTCTCAGGACAGTGAAGAATATGAGAAGAACGTCATCTCACACGGCGTCATTGATATTTTACCCAAACCTGCTTCGACCGATAGCCTTAACGCAGTGGTTCGGAAATTAAATGAATTACCTGAAATACCATTAGGTCAAATTCAGACGGGTCAGGAAGCTTCCAATGATGCCCATCATATTACCGCTGATGAAATTGAAAAAATGGTCCGTAAAACCGCTGAAGCAGCTGTAGCAGCCGCGGTTCGTTATCAGGTCATAGGTACGACAGCACAACAATTATCCAAATTCCGTAGTGAATTGAAACTCTGTGATGAAGAAAAAGCAGAATCTATTGCTGAAAAGACTTTTGATATACGGATTAATTCATATTCCAATAAGATTTCCAGTCAGATTCAGGGCTCCATGTCTGAATTAACCACAAAACTGGAAAATATTAATACAGATAAAATCAATAAGATAGACCCTCAAACTCTGGAAGAAATAAAGAGTGTTGCGCGTTTGTCATCAACCAGTAAAGCCATAGAAGCGGCCCGTGAAACCGCTAATACAGTGGCTCATGAATCGTTAATGCGAATTACCGATGCCATTAATGAATCCAATCAGAAAATGGCCAGGCGCATCACCATGGCTACTCTGATAGCTTCAGGTGTTGGCATTTTATCTGCGTTGCTGGTTTATATGTCATTGCAGTAATTTTCAGCTGCATTCAAGCCATTTTAAAAAGGCCGCTTCTAAAAAAGAAGTGGCCTTTTTTTTTGTACTGCACTACTATTTCACTTTTTATCCGATCTCATAAACCAACAGGGAACACTATCCAGGTATGCTCACTTCAATTGCCCAAAAAATTGCCCAGGAACTTAATGTTAAACAATCACAGGTCGACGCGACCATTAATTTACTGGATGGTGGGGATACGGTTCCGTTTATTGCCCGCTACCGAAAAGAAGTGACCGGTAGCCTGGATGATACGCAACTGAGAATGCTGAATGAACGTCTGAGCTATTTACGTGAACTTGATGAGCGCAGAGAAGTGGTTTTAAAAACCATAGCTGAGCAGGGTAAGCTCACCAGTGAATTGAAATCTACTATCCAGGCCGCTGATACCAAAACCAGACTGGAAGACTTATATAAGCCCTATATTGTTAAACGTAGAACCAAGGCTCAGGTTGCTCGTGAAGCGGGTTTAGAACCCCTGGCTGATGTTCTGCTTAATGATCCCACCTTGCAACCCGAGCAACAGGCTGAAAATTTTCTAAACCAGGAAAAACAGATCAATACCGCTAAAGATGCGCTGGATGGCGCCAAACAGATATTAATGGAGCGCTTTGCAGAAAATCCCGAATTAATCGGCCATTTGCGGGAATATTTCTGGGAAAATGGCGTAATGATTTCCAAGGTGGTCGAAGGACAGGAAGAAGCCGGTAGTAAATTTTCTGACTATTTTGATGCTCGTGAAAAACTCCCGGAGATGCCATCCCATCGCATTCTGGCTTTATTCAGAGGCCGTAAAGAAGGTTTTTTAACTATCAATACGGAAATAGATGAGGCTCAGACAGATGCCCGGGCCTTATCAACCATGGAACATAAAATAGCCCGCCACTTTAGCATTGAAGATCTGGGCAGGGCTGCGGATCAGTGGTTATTGGAAGCGGTCAAGTGGACCTGGCGCATTAAAGTCAGAACTTCGCTAGATATGGATTTAAAAAAACGTCTCCGGGAAAAAGCTGAAGAAGCAGCCATTGATGTATTTGGTAAAAACTTAAAAGACTTATTATTGGCGGCTCCTGCAGGCCAAAAAATCACTATTGGTCTCGATCCCGGCATACGTACCGGTGTCAAAGTGATTGTGGTCGATGAAACCGGAAAACTACTGGACAATGATACCATATATCCTCATGCGCCGAAGAATCAATGGCAGCAATCGATTCAGGTTCTTGCCAAACTGGCCGTTAAACATCAAGCGCAATTGTTCAGTATTGGCAATGGTACGGCATCCAGAGAAACTGACAAACTCGCCGCCGATGTTATTAAACAACACCCGGAATTGAGACTTAATAAAATTGTGGTTTCTGAGGCCGGTGCATCGGTTTATTCGGCATCGGAATTAGCGGCACAAGAATTCCCAGACCTCGATGTGTCACTGCGCGGTGCCGTATCGATTGCCCGACGGCTTCAGGACCCTCTGGCGGAACTGGTTAAAATTGATCCCAAGTCCATAGGGGTTGGGCAATATCAGCACGATGTCAGCCAGAACCAGTTGAGCAAAAAGCTAGATGCAATTGTTGAAGATTGTGTCAACGGTGTCGGAGTTGACCTTAATACCGCTTCAGTACCGCTATTAACCCAGGTTTCCGGTTTAAGTCGAACATTGGCCAGTAATATAGTCGCTCATCGTGAACAGAATGGTGCCTTTAACAATCGCCAGGAATTATTAAACGTTTCCAGGCTGGGTGAAAAAGCCTTTGAACAATCGGCTGGATTTTTACGGGTAATGAATGGCGACAATCCTCTTGATAGTTCTGCGGTACATCCGGAAGCTTATCCATTAGTTGAAAAAATTGCTGCCAGGCAGAATCGGGATATTCGCCAACTGATCGGTGACTCTAAGTTTCTCAAATCGTTAAATCCAGGTGATTTTACCGATGAACATTTTGGCGAACCAACGGTGCGGGATATTATCATGGAATTGGAAAAACCCGGCCGTGATCCACGCCCGGAATTCAAAACAGCCCATTTTAAAGACGGGGTTGAAGAACCAAAGGATTTAAAACCTGAAATGATTCTGGAAGGGGTTGTTACCAATGTCACCAATTTTGGCGCTTTTGTTGATATTGGAGTACATCAGGATGGTCTGGTTCATATTTCCCAATTGGCGGATAAGTTTGTTAAGGACCCAAGAGAGGTGGTTAAAGCCGGTGATGTGGTAAAAACCAAGGTGGTTGATGTTGATTTGAAACGCAATCGAATTGCGCTGACCATGCGTTTGCATGAGAAATCTGAAATCCCGGAAAAACCTATGTCTGAACCCACACGCCGAACACCTAAAAAGCAGAATGTTAAACAGTCGCCTCCAATCAATAACGCTATGGCCAATGCATTTGCTAAAATCAAGTCATAATAACGTCTGCAAAATTTATGTTATCTCAACAGGTAATCATGACCCCATAATAAATACTATCGAGGCTTGCTTTTAAAAATACCTCGCTCTAGAATATCCTACTGATTAAGTAGGATATAGAGTGGTATGATTTCTGTATATCATCAATGTTTGACTTGAATTTTTTAAAGGCAATCTTCACATAAGGTTACTGAACTAATTTTTTATATCCAAAACTTAATTTTTCAATAGGAGAAATAGATAATGAGTGTACTTGTAGGTAAACAAGCACCTGATTTTACTGCAAATGCTGTAATGGCGGATGGCGAAATTAAAGAAGATTTTAATTTTGCGGAACATATCAATGGTAAATATGCCGTATTGTTCTTTTACCCACTGGATTTCACTTTTGTCTGTCCTTCAGAGCTCATTGCATTTGATCATCGTATTGAAGAATTTACTTCACGCGGCGTCGAAGTGATAGGTTGTTCTATTGATTCACACTTCACCCATAAAGCCTGGAGAAGTACCCCTATTAATAATGGCGGTATTGGTGAAGTGAAATATCCACTGGTTGCAGATATTAAACACACTATCTGTCAGGACTATGATGTTGAAGCTGATGGCGGCGTGGCTTTCCGTGGTTCATTCCTGATTGATAAGTCCGGTGTGGTGCGTCACCAGGTGGTAAATGATCTGCCTCTAGGACGTAATATTGACGAGATGTTACGTATGATTGATGCACTACAATTTACCGAAGAACATGGTGAAGTGTGTCCGGCGGGTTGGAATAAAGGTGATAAAGGTATGAAGGGCACCACAGAAGGTGTTTCTGAATACTTGGCTGAAGAAGCAGATAAGCTGTAAATTTAATAACACAATAGGTTGCTCACTTAAGCTAATAGTTCATCAATAGCTTAAGTGCAAGTGGCTGTTTTATTACTTTCCCTGCCTCATCACAATTCAGTTTATAGTATTCATCTTTCTGTTTTTTTTTCGAATTTATCTGTTTTTTAAATTATTCTGCTTTCAGAGTTATTTTTTTGCTGAAACAGTTGACCTGACAGGTTATAATGTTAGATTAAGTGTCAAAAATTATTCAGATAAACCAGGTTATCAGTTAAGTTCAATTATAGCGACAAAGCCAGGGCTTACTTCAATAGAAGTGCTATTAATTGTAAGGTTAAATGGGAGTTAGAAAGTGGAATTATCGGGTTCCGAAATCATTGCGCAGTTCCTCAAAGATGAGGATGTTGAATATCTGTTTGGTTATCCAGGTGGAGCTGTATTGCATATTTATGATGCATTATTTAAAGCAGATGAAGTGAAGCATATTCTGGTTCGCCATGAGCAGGCAGCTGTTCATGCTGCCGATGGTTATGCTCGTTCGACCGGTAAACCTGGTGTGGCCCTGGTGACTTCCGGTCCCGGTATGACCAATGCCGTTACGGGCATTGCTACGGCTCATCTGGACTCGATTCCTCTGGTTGTCCTGACCGGGCAGGTTCCTACTGCTGTAATTGGTAGCGATGCATTCCAGGAAGTTGATTCCGTGGGTATTTCACGTCCCTGTGTCAAACATAATTTTCTGGTTAATGATGTAAAAGATCTGGCTGATACGCTGAAAAAAGCATTTTATGTCGCGACCACCGGGCGTCCCGGTCCTGTGGTTGTTGATATCCCAAAGGATGTTACGGATCCGAAAATCAAAATTCCGTACACCTATAAGCCTTCGATTACTATGCGTTCTTATAATCCCGTTACCAAGGGACATCCTAACCAGATTAAGAAAGCGCTGGAGTTGTTTTTTAGTGCCAAAAAGCCTGTTATGTATACTGGCGGCGGTGTTGTTCTTTCGGACGCTTCTCAATCACTAACGTCTTTGGTTCAGCGTTTGGGTTTTCCTATTACCAGTACATTGATGGGGCTTGGGGCTTATCCTTCAACAGATGAACAGTTTCTGGGAATGTTAGGAATGCATGGCACCTATGAAGCTAATATGGCTATGCATGAAACGGATGTTCTGATAGCCATTGGTGCCCGATTTGATGATCGAGTCACTGGTCATCTGGAAAAGTTTTGCCCTTACGCCAAAATCATCCATATAGATATTGATCCCTCTTCAATTTCTAAAACCGTCAAAGTCGATGTGCCTATTGTTGGTGATGTTGATGATGTTTTGACGACTATGTTGGATATGCTAAAGGAAACTGACAGAACGCCTGATAAAGAAGCATTGAAAGACTGGTGGAAGCAAATTAAACAATGGCGTAAGAAAAATTGTCTTCGTTATAATAAGAAGACTAAGGTTATTAAGCCTCAATATGTCATTGAAAAATTATATGAAGTGACAAAAGGTGAGGCTTTTATTACTTCGGATGTTGGCCAGCACCAGATGTTTGCGGCACAGTACTATAAATTTGATAAGCCACGTCAATGGATCAATTCCGGTGGTCTGGGTACTATGGGCTTTGGTTTACCAGCCGCAATGGGAGTGCAGTTGGCTCACCTGGATAAGACCGTTGCCTGTGTTACTGGAGAAGGTAGTATCCAGATGAATATTCAGGAATTGGCGACCTGTATGCAATATCAATTACCGATTAAAATTATTAACTTGAATAATCAATATCTGGGTATGGTACGTCAATGGCAGGAATTCTTTTATGAAGGTCGATATGCCATGTCTTATATGGACTCAATTCCTGATTTTGTTAAATTGGCTGAGAGTTATGGTCATGTAGGGATGCGTATAGATCAAACCAGTGATGTAGAAGGCGCTCTGAAAAAAGCGTTTGCTATGAAAGATAAACTGGTCTTTATCGATTTTATGACCAATCGTGAAGAAAACGTTTATCCTATGATTGCTGCAGGTAAAGGGCAGCATGAAATGGAACTGGCACCGGACAGCGAATTGGTTTAAAGCTTAAGGCTTAAAGGAAAGAGTTAAATAATGCGACATATTATATCTATATTACTTGAAAACGAATCCGGTGCTTTGTCCAGAGTTGCCGGACTTTTTTCAGCTCGTGCCTATAATATTGAGTCCCTGACTGTGGCACCAACTGAAGATCCGACATTGTCCCGTATGACTTTGGTTACCAATGGTTCTGATGAAATTATTGAACAGATCACCAAGCAGCTTAATAAGCTGGTGGATGTGGTGAAACTGAATGATTTAAATGTTAATGGTGCCAAGCATATTGAACGTGAAATGATGTTGATCAAAGTTAAAGCTCCGGTTGCAGCACGTGATGAAATCATGCGTTTGAATAGCATCTTCCGGGGTAATATTATTGATGTCAGTGAAGATTCCTATACCGTGGAACTCACTGGTCCCAGTGATAAACTGGATGCTTTTATCGCCGCGTTTGATTGTGACAGTATTTTGGAAACAGTGCGTTCAGGGGTTATGGGAATTGCCCGTGGCACTAACGCGCTGCACGTATAATTAAATTTTTGAAAAAATAACTACAAGGTTTGGATAATGAATATATATTATGATAAAGATTGCGATCTTTCTATCATTAAAGGCATGAAAGTTACTATCGTTGGTTATGGCTCACAGGGTCATGCCCACGCTAACAATCTTAAGGATTCTGGCGTT
>Ga0316204_10006724_pt1 | contig 17416 bp, 18 predicted proteins | sample 6monrhotite_MG_2_FD_205661 | JGI IMG/M metagenome (GOLD analysis project Ga0316204, IMG submission 205661) | Microbial mat bacterial communities from mineral coupon in-situ incubated in ocean water Damariscotta River, Maine, United States -... | ecosystem: Environmental > Aquatic > Marine >... | reverse complement strand
GCAGCGCTTTCAGACATCTTTCTATAGTTATGCCCTACGTTTTTTACAGTATCAATTTCCCAATTGAATTTCCAATCATTCTTCTTGGCTAGTTTCTTATTCGTTTCAAAGAAGTTGGTTCCGCGTTCCAGTCTGTGGCCGCCTTGTTCCATTGCTAAATCGGTCGTCCTAAAAGTACCCAGACTGGGGTCATTGTCTAATGCTCCCAATAAGACTAGTAACCTTTTCTTATACGACTTTTGTAAACTGGTTTTGGCATCAATGTGCGTGTTTTTGATGCCATAGGGGTATTTGAGGGCCTCTTTTGGCCAAGTATAAAACCCTGCATTGGCAGCAATGGCCGTTTCTATTCTTGCATCAGGCATCAGCATGATCATTCTATGAACAAATTGTCCACCCGCTGAATGTCCGAATATATCGTATCGTTCATTCGAAATATTGTTCACTGACTTAATGTGGTCGAAGATGTTTTCAACCACGGAGTAGGCCCATTCATTCTTTGGATTATTGGTGCCAAAGAAGGTAAACAGGTTGCCTTCCTGGTAGTCGTTAGTGGTAATGTTCGAAAACTTGTTTTGGAATTCCGGTGCTATGATGAGCAAGTTTTGTCTTACGGCTATTTCAACCCAGGCGTCAAGGTAATCCTCTGCATTGCGCCCTCCACCATGCATTACAAACACGATCTTATCCTGGTCTTTCCAGATTTCAGGCTTATAGGTGTAGACCTTAATCGATTTACGCTCGCTTTTTTTTGAGGCATAAATAACGAAGGAGTCTTTTCCAGTATCAATTCCACGAACCTCTGTGACTTCAGGCCCCTTAGGGAGTACGTAGAGGTAAATGTAGCCTACCACTGAAAGCAGTAGCAAGGCAGCGAAAGTGTATAGAACTGTCTTCTTTAGTATTTTGAAAACCTTAGCCATTTCTTGTTTGAGTTGGACCTGAAATTGTTGTGCTATTAACCATCTCAAGTGCAACAAGAACCCTGCCACCACTGGTGTTTTCAGTGGGATAATTATGAGTAAGAATTTCTCTCTTTTGTCAGTGAATAATAGTGATTGGAGTAGTGGGGGAATGGATGCCGCTGTGTAATGGGGAGGCTACCTGATACGCCTTTTCCGCTTTACTCTCCTCGTAGTTGAATGTTTTCGTCTTCCAGACCAAAACACAGCTTGGCTTTTTTTAAACCAAAAACCCTCCCGTTTTTAGCTTCATAGTTGGCAAAGAGTACGCCATTCTTTCTAAAACCCTGTTGAAGGCCTTCTTCTTTACCCATGTTCATGTTTAGCTTTTTGAAAAGCTCTCCGCTGGGATACCACTTTTTTTGTTCTCCATGCAGCTTGCCAGCCACGTATTTGAGATGCGATAATAGGGTATGCGATGAGTCAGGCGCCCAGGCTTTCTTATCGCCATGCGTTTTTCCTTTGTGGTAGTAAGTGAAGCTCTTGTACTGTCCATCGGGGTACCAACGAATGGCCAGATTTTGTTTTCTGCCATTTAAGACCCCAAACTTCTCTTTGAGTGTACCGTCCTGATGGTAGCTTACGGCATAGCCAGAATAGGTCTGGTTGTTTAAAGTCCAAATGGAGTGCTGTCTGTCATAAATCAGTTCAGATTTATTCACGCTGTTTTTGGGGATGGGCAAAAAAGTATCAGTTGAACCTGATGACCTTATGGAAGTAGTCTTTGAGGAACAGCCCATCAGGTATAGCGCTAAGGTCATTGCTATCAAGAAATTTCGATTCATTTTATCAGTTTTTAGCCCCAGCATTCACCCACAACCTGAAACCAGATATTCAGATCATGAGTGTTTGCTTTCTTCACTAAGAGTGTAGCCCTCCTTTAAAGAATACTACTGGGGGTGCCTTGTAAATTGCCACCAAAGAGGAGGTAGTAATTATTGATGTAGATTTCATTGATGATGTGGTAGTGATATATTTCTTCACCATTACTGTGTGGGGTTACGCCAAAATGTCCTCCCGATTCATCCAGGTCGGTAGGGTACGAACCGTCCAGCTCTCTTCTGCCATATAGAAGAAAACCATCTGCCATGATTCCTACGAGCGCTTCATCATCATGAGAGAGTACCGTATTTTCTGCTACATCAAATGCCTCGATATGATAGTGATACCCGCTAGGTCCTACGTGAGCACCTGCATAGTCAAAACCTTCGGCAGTCATGGCGTCTAGCGGCTCGTTGGCCCTTTCCTCATCGTTGAAAATAGGGGCACCGGTTACAGAAATACCAATGGCACCCAAGCCGGTAGCTGAGCTCACTGCAGCTTTTCCCGGAGCAGCAGAAACGGTCAAGGTATAGCTGCCTGCTCTGATTCTTCCGGGAGTAGTATGGTCACCTATGATCTTTTCAATGTATAAGGGTTCGGTGGTTTCCCAGTAAGGGGAAGTGTGGTTGGGTACGCCATTCGATTCGATGGTAATCTGATCACCATCAAATGATACGGTGACTGCATCGGGGTTGAACTCGTCAAAAGCAGAGGTGGGCGTTTCAGCATTGACCACAGGGGTATCGCCTCCATCATCGGTAGTGCTGCTGTCATCGCCTCCACAGGATGTAAAGACTACTGCAACTCCAATGAGAAGCATAATTGTCAGCGACAAAGGCCTCAGCTTAGTGGCTTTTAATGTTGGGCTATGTTTACTGTTTTTTTTCATGATTAATAGGAAGTTTCTTTTTTACACACTGGATCTTATCGATCCTTATTCATTCTCTAAGAGGAAATATCAACACTGATAATCCTCCGCTTAAGCCCGACTACTTTTGTAGATTTGGACTTGCCTAATTGCTTACTTCTATTCTCAAGATGTGCAATTGTTTGTTGAGAAAAATGGGTTTTCAGCGAATGGGGGAAGGTTTTAAGCCAATGGCAGGAAATACTCTGTGGACAGTCAAATCAGCCAATCTGCAATTTCCATTTCAAAGAATTGCTACCGTTTATTTCGCTTTATTTGACCTATGAACCCATTGAAACGATATACATTTCAGGTGCTCCTGTGGTTGGGCATATGGTGCATCTTTTGGGTTTCAATGGGTCTGGAATCGCAATTTATTCTAACGAACGGCCCCACTTTTATCATACAGTGTGCGCTGCTTCTGGCTGTGTTTTACATTGCGGTGCCCGAACTCTTGTTCAAGAACAGGTACTTAATCTTTTTGCTCTTCATTATACTGCTCATAGTACTGACGGCTGAGTTGGGAATGGAGCTGGGACCGGAAAGGGTAGGACGCCCCAGACCATCAGGAGGTGCCAGGACACCACCTTTTCTGGAGTCTATGTTTTTCAGGCAGCTGCTAATTATGTCTATTACTTGCCTTTCAGCAGTGGTTGTAGAGACTTTTACGCTGGCCCAGCAAAAGCAGAAGTCGGAGGCTTTGGCAAAAGCAGAATTAAAGGAGAGTGAGCTGAAGTTTCTTAAAATGCAGATGAACCCGCACTTTCTGTTCAACTCATTGAATAACATTTATGCTTTGTCGGTCACCAATTCTGACAAAACACAAGAGGGCATTAGCACCCTTTCTTTGATGCTGCGCTATGTTTTGTATGATTGTGAGCAGCCCAAGGTACCTTTGAAGAAGGAGCTGGAATACATCACACATTTCATCGAATTGTTCAAGCTCAAGAGCAGTAAGGGCTATAACATTGAGTTTGTGGAAGAGATGGAAGGAGAGGGGCTTATGATCGCACCCATGCTTTTGGTGCCCTTTATAGAGAACGCCTTTAAGCACAGTGGCATAGAGAAAAGAGGGGAGAGTTATGTGAAGATCAGTCTGGTGACTAAAGGCACGCTGGTTGAGTTTTCTGTAGAGAACAGCATTCCTGCCCAGCCTCTGAATACCGACTCGCAAGGGGGGATAGGGCTGCAAAATGTAAAAAAGAGGTTGGAAATTCTTTATCCTTTGAACCACGAATTAGAAATTGAGAAAACAGATGTTTTTTCTATCAATTTAAAAGTGAACCTGGCATGACAGCGATAAAATGTGTGATCATAGATGACGATGAGCTGGCAAGGCAGCTGCTGGAAAACTATGTGGAAAAAGTGGCTTTCTTATCATGGCAAGGCTCCTTTGAAAACCCATTGGATGGGCTGTCTTTCCTAAAGGAAAACCCGGTGGACCTCTTGTTCCTGGACATTCAAATGCCAGAGATAAAAGGCACCGACTTTGCCCAGCTGATAACCAAAGCAGGTCCGAGAATTGTCTTTACCACAGCCTATTCAGAATACGCACTAGAGGGTTTCGAACTCAACGTGCTGGACTACCTACTCAAGCCCATCACCTTCAAACGCTTTTTGAGTGCTGTCGAGAAATTCCCAAGAGAAAGCGCTGTTGCCGATGCATCCAATGAGCACATCGTTATCAAATCGGGTTATGACTTTCACAGGGTGTCGCCTGAAGAGATTCTGTACATTGAGAGTGACAGCGAATATGTGCACTATCACTTAGAGAAGGGCTCCAGAATTACAGCCAACCAAAGCCTGAGTAAGCTGTCATCTTCTTTGCCCGAGGCATTCTTGCAAGTACACAGATCATATATCGTCAATGGGCAGAAAGCCACGGGTTTGAAGGGACGTGACCTACTCATTGGAGGGCGCGCTATTCCTATAAGCGATCGTTATTACGAGAAGGTAAAGGCTGCTTTGTTTTCTTAAGTAGTCATTTTTAGGCCATGTGCTTGTGCAATTTTCAGGTAACGGCACTGTGTTTGAGGCGTATGTATATGTCTTATTTACGTTGTTGTGCTTTCGATATTAATTCTTTAAAATATCGTCTATCTGTTGGATTAAGGTTTTACCACTGGTTAATAGCGGTTCATTCACATTTGTGATGGCATTTCGATAATAAATAGATTTTTGTAGAGCGTTATTAACAGACCTATTGTTTTTTAGAGTAGTAAGATCAAAACCTACTCTATTTTTAGTTTTATCAGTGAAGTTTAAATCAACACTTGGGTACAGCTCATCATTTATTATAGTAACCAAAGCGTTGGCTTGTTTAATGGTTAAATCATAACTAAAATCAATTGATTCGAGATAACGTAAGTAATTCTTATGTAAATCTTTGTTTAATCTCTTTAAAGAGCCAGAGGCAATCATCAATCCGTTTCTATTAAGGTTTTTTTGCACTGGTAGTAAGAATTCAGCTTGAGCCAAGGATTCACTAATAAGATTGGTTTCTTCTTTATTTAGTACTTCTGAGGTATCAATCAAGATTAGAGCTATGCGAATGCTTTCATTTAAATCATTGTACCACTTTATTTGGGATGATATAGCCAATGTGTCCAAGATTATTTCGTCTTTCAAATTACTCAAGAATTCGATGTCGGATCGATGTTGTTTATTTTTATCATTTAAGTTATTAATAGAAAGAGCAATTAAAATCCCAATAACAACAAGCATAATTTCACCAATAGCATATTTGAAATACTTTCCAATCTTCCCTTCGGAAAGTAAGTTTTGTCTAATTTTTCTGAAAAATTTTATCATTGGGTCATTGGTTGGTTATAATGAAGCGCAACGGCACTTTGAATGAGTAGTAGCGGATTTCTACTCCTAAATCTTTCGGTATGCCCTGACCTTTATTTTATGTTTATACTTTAGTTTTAACACTTAAACCGCTATTACTTATACACCTTGTTGTGTGCCGTTATTTATTTGTTAATAATTCCAAATGCTGTAAAATCTTTTCCTTGGATTCCTTCCAGGCGCTTTTATCCATTTCAATTTTTGTTAGGTGTGGATATATATTGTCAATTAATAACCTCATCATTTTATGAATATTTCTAGCCAAAGTTCCGTTAGAAACTTTTTTTAAGTCATCTGCCGATTTACCTACGGCTTTCATATGCGTTAAAGTTTCTAAAATCTGATTGTCTATATCAGCGGATTTGTCAAAAAGCTGAATTTCAGATGAAGACAACAAGCTTTTTATCGATTTTATGGAAACATCTTTTTTATTGGATACTTCTCTATCCCTTTCTAATAGATGTTATATTGTTCATTTAAATCTTTTCAATTATTTCATCTTTCAGCCATTCAAAGGCTTCTTGTTGATTGTATGCTATCTCTGGGCGTAATAAGGCTTCCATATCTCCTGTAAAGTCAGGATCATTTTCTTTTGCTTCTATGTTTTGCAAAAACTCCTTCTGGCTCGGTGGTTTTTTCTCGGTGGCAAACACAATGTACTCTCGAAAACACTCAAGGATTTCATCAATATTGATGTCCATATTACGTCTCGCATAATCCAGATCAAACAAGTCGCGTCCTTTACTTCTTTGGTACAATGCCCGAAGTTTGGTTCCGAGCAACTCATTGATGCTGTACGTGCGTATTTTACAAGTACCTTCAAACCATTGGCTCTGCACTGCATAAGGGAAGTCTACCCAATCCAATACATTGAAATGTTCCCGACAATTGATTTCCAATTTCAAGCGCATTCGAATTCCCTCATATTCAGAAGTAAACCGGTACAGTGCTTTGATTCCATGACCTCTGTTTTGTGTTTTTCTGTCTTCCTCAAAGAAGGTGATCACCTCACTGAGCCTTTTCATTATTGGTTTGATTGGACCTTCTTTTATCTGCACCAAGTCAATATCTTCTGAATATCGAGGGGCTGGATTGAGATAGAGTTTATGTAAAGCTGTACCACCTCGGAATGCCAGATGTTCCCTAAGGAAATCATCAGAGAATATTTCCACCAATGCTCTACTGATAATTAGGTCTTGCTCTACTTGAGAAAAGTCTTTCCAGGGGACATGTTCTTGCCATTTCGCTATATATGGTTTGGCAATCATAAATCACTTTCCAGTTTGATGTTTACGTCTACTTTCCATTTGTTATCAACTGCCCCAGGCTTTTGAATTTTCTTTGGACTCAGCAATACCGGAAAGTAGGGTTGCTGGATTAGTTTTTCATGGATAATGTCGGTTAATGTATTTTTACTGATTAGTTCTTCTAGTAAAAAACCGGCTCTTTGAAGAGTACTCTTATGAGGGTACCAAGAGGTAAGTTCCTTCATGTCTATTTCATGCATTTCTTCGGTGAGTTCTTCTAGTGAAGCTAGCATGCGATTGAGTCCCCCAATTTTAGTATGGTGATGGACTAGATCAATAAAAGTGAGAGCAGGGGAGGATATTTTATATTCTCCGGCATCCGATTTTTTAATTTCAATATTGTTCGTTGGCCAAGCGCCAGAAGTGAAGAATTCAATATCAAAACTCTTCTTTTTAATGGAGTTGAGTTTTGGAGTTTCTATAATGAGATAATCGCGTTGTAATTGCTGATGACTCGCTCCATGAATTTTTGCAGCAGCATATAGTCCGACATAGTATTTTCTCTCAAGATATTTGAATAGCTTTTCAGCATACAATTGAATGGGTAGCTTTTCTGATGTGGCGTATCTGGGGGGGATGATCAGATAAAATCCTTTTCGAAGATTTAAAATCACCTTCTTCTCAACCAGCCTTGATAGTTCTCTTTTGACAGCAATAGAATCTTTAGATGCATTATTTGTTACCTCCTCTATTGAGAAGGAGTATTCTTCGAATGATTGTAATTGCGTGATGTATTCTGAAACCGTCAACCTTAGAAATATTTCGAGAAAGATACGCTTTTAAGGTAATAATCTCGAATTAATACTATTGAAATTGTGGTGTAGGAGAGATTTTAGCTCTTTTGGCTTTTTTAGGGCTGGCGTTGCGATAGCAAAAACCAAATGTGCGATGGGTCTACGTTACGGCATGAAACCTAACGCTCCTGGCTATGGCTAGTGCGGCATTTTGGAAACGTTTCCGTTCTCGCCAGCAGGATGGTTATTGAAAGTACAAAATATCATTTTTTACTTTCAAGCCAGCATTAGCTATAGCCGTTGTTGTGGTGCGTTAATTTTTATTTCTTGATTAATTATTTGACTGATTTCTTCTGCTCTATCTACAATCATGAAATGTTCTCCTCCTTTGATAAGATGTGTCTTCTTGTCTTTTTTAGGTGAAATAAGCTTATCGTTAGTTCCACTTATTTGTAAAACTCGTTCTAGTCGTTGCGTGTTTTTCCAATTGAGAAGTTCATTCACGGCCCATTTTGCAAAATCCAAGTCTGTGTCGTTCAAGATGTTGTTGAGCAAATCTTTTTCATTGGTTCCAAAAATGAAATGGGCAATCGCTCGCGGTGGATCGAAAATTCGACTTGGTAGAAGAGATGTAATTCCTATTTTTCCAATTCCTCGGAAAATCGATCTTAAGTAATCTCTCGTCTCAGCAGATGAGATTAAAATTGTCAATTTTGGCTTTAATACTTTGCTTATTTCAACGGCAATAAGTCCTCCGAAACTCACCCCTAAAATTCCATAATCATTTTCCTGGTCGATGACGGTTGAAAGTCGTTTAGAATAGTCCTCGATTGATTCATTTTCTAATGGTTGAATCCAGTCAATTGGAATGAACTCGCATTCGAGAGTTAATCTCTCAAACACTCTTTTGTCAGCTCCAAGTCCGCTTATACCATATAACTTCACTACTGCTCTTTTTTAATGCACCACAACACGTTTGTTTAAGGAAGTTGCTTAAAAGCTCCGTAATAACCAATCCTATTATAATGGGGTTAGGAATAAATTGTATAGTTCCATGTGTATTTCTTTAGGTAAGCAGTTGCCCTAAAAAGAAGCTATTCCGGAACTATGACAAAATCCCTGGCAGACTTTGAGAAATTATTGGCAATTAAAGGTTTTAGCCCCAATACTGTGAGTGCCTAGCTTAATGCCCTAATTCTTCTACAGAGAGTGGGGTAATTTAAAGACTGGAGTACGCTGGAAGATGCATATTTGCACGACCTGTGTTTTGCACTGTTCACTCAAAACAGATGTCCTATAACTATCAAAAACAAGTGATAGGTGCCGTACAACTTTTCTTTTCACTTATGTATAATAGAAAAGTGCCGTTATCTGTGCTGTCCGTGACAAGGCAGTCTTTTAAGCTACCCGTGGTACTGTCAAAACCAGAGGTCAAAGACTTACAGAGCGTGACCGTTAATCTGAAACATAAGGCGATACTCATGACAATCTATGCCCTTGGGCTCAGAATCGGATAATTGATCAATTTGGAAATCAGTCACCTGGATGGTGAGTGTTAGGCGGTGTTAAATTCATTGAGGCTTTCGTGATTTCTCAAAATCAAATTATCACTATTGATCGTCAATCCAGCTGCTTATATTCATAGAAACACTAATAAACCTAATTATGAGCACTACACCTTCTTATGACCTGCATCTGGAATCTGGTAAATTCTTAGATGACTATGATACTTTCAGAAAGGCCACAACCCAACCCTTCAAATACAAAGAAAAGAGCTACACCGCGGTGTACATGACTAGCGACCAATACGCCTACTTAAACATCTATTCCGGCAAGGATCAACTCAGTTTGATTGTAAACTTGGAGTTTTACTATGTCTATGGCTTCAAGATTGCCGGTCAATTATTTGCCTATGAAGGTGAGGCCTTTCAGTCCTTGACCAAAGCAGGCTTTGATATTCCTGTCGCTAATAAAATTCCTTATGGCGATGCCTACTATCAAATTGGCACTTACCCTCAAATAGATGCTGTCTGTGCGGAAAATGTGAGCCTGGAAGCACTGCAAAAAGCCATATCTACTGTTGCCGATCTTAGTATCGCATGGACCGATAAAAATGAAGACTTACTGCGCATGTTCTGGTGCCTGGTGGAAGGCGTACGCTTTAATTATATATCAGACATTGTGGATAAGCTCATCAAAGGCGACCCTTATAATGTCACCTTTGCCTATTTCTACTATATGGCCGAGCGCTGGGCAGAGTTATCGGTAGGAGCTGCCTATTCCGGTAAAGATGATAAGAGCATTGCCGTGTATGAATTGCACAGGCTGGAGCCTTATTCCAAATAGACTTGTTTTGGATACTTACAAGAGGCTGACGAAGAACAGAACGTTTAGCTGGTTTTATCTACACCTAACCCAGCCGTCCGACCGATTCAAACGGTCAGAGGGATGATGTCAACTATAGTTTTTGCCTCTTTGTGATGTTTTATAACAATCAAATTGAGCTAATCGTGTTGATCTCTATTTTTCTTTGCTTCCCTCTAAGTTCTATGTTTCCTAAGGGTATAAGTCTAAATCCGTCAGTATCAGAAATAAGATCAAAGGTCTCCTTAGAAATCAAAATGTCTACCCTGTGGTGATTGCATTGTTCCTGGATTCGAGCCGTGGTATTTAGTACATCTCCTGAATAGATGATGTCCTTCTTGATGACACCAATTTCACCTGCCATAACGGTGCCATAATGAAGGCCTGCCTTGAATTCTGGTTTAGCGTTATATTTCTTTTCGTAGACAGGCCTTAAATCAGCAAGTTTCTCTTGAATCTGTGTGAAACAATGAAGACAATTTGCCTTTCGAGTACCCTTCTTAATAGGCCAGGAGATTACAATTTCATCTCCTACATATTGATAAATTTCACCTTCATGGTTAAGAATCGAATCGGTAATGTCGGCAAATACATCGTTCAGTAAATTAAAGTATTTTTCATTGCCTATTTTCTCAGCAATAGTAGTGGAAGACCGCATGTCCATAAACATGAAAATTCGTTCCTCTTTTTTAGGTTGGTGGTATTTCCCAGCGAGGAATTTTAACAATATGCCCGGGCCAAATTTATCATTGACTTGTAATAAGAAAAGAGTGAATAGCGTAACCACACCCCATAAAATGAAATTTGCAATGAGAGTCGGATTAAGAATAAACCACAATGCCGTCTTCATGGAGCCAAAGGAAATTCCCTTTACTCCATTTTCGCCCATCAACATTGCCAATGAGGCTACTAAAGAAACAAGCACAAAAATCAAGATGTAAGCTATGAGCGTAGTGAGCATAGCAAATTTGAACGATCGTCTGCGAAACAATTTACCATTGACCCAAACGAGCAAGACACCGCCAAGCGACCCGGCAATTAGCCCTATTAGAAGGGTTGTTAAAAAATAGGCCTTAGCGTTGAATTGAGTCGATGAACCCAGTGAAAAGGGGGAATTAATTACCGTATAAGTGAAAAAAAAGATGAAAGCATTTAGCAGAACGTAGCCAAGGGTAATGATGGCGACTTTGCTGATGTTAAGCTTGAGCTGTTGAGATAATTTCATCCAATGAGAGCATAGGTTCGCAGGTGTCGGGCGTGAAGTATGAAGGGGGCATTAAACCTAACGGTTTGTGTATGGTGCGTATACCGAAGGGTATGCACTATACACCTTGTTATGGGCTTTTTTTATATTGATCTGTAGTTGTTTGATATATAATTAACTATTTCTGAATAAATCTCAGATGAAGAAGCTCCTCCAATTATTTCACAAACTGTTTCAATATTTTCCTGCCATTGTATTCCTGTGCGGATGTTTACCAATTCAAAATTTATGAGACTTATTTTTTTACTTGAAATATGATTCAACGCCCCATAAGTCAATAATTGATAAAGGTCTTGTCTACTGAAGCTAGAATTTCCTGCTTTAACTTCAATAAGAGTTTCTTCGTATAACAAGTCTCCATAACAATTGAATAACAATCCACACCCTTGAAATTCTGGATAAACTTCCAATCCTTTTTTTGTAATTGCATATTGAACTAATCTATTTGTAAGCTCAATAATTATTAGCAATTCATTTTTGTTAAGGTCTTCGTCAAAGTCTTTTGAATTATTAAGAAAAGACATTTTCTTTTCTTCAGATTTTTTGATATCCTTTAATACCTTGGAGTCTAATTTTAAATCTTTGTATGGAGTATTATCTGTTCTGAAATTGTAAAATAATTTAAAGGATATTCCATTGATTATTGCTCTTCTAGTTGGTATGTCCTCAATTAGAATAGGCGTGAAGGGACGTTCTTTAAGTCCTGAATTAATCATTCTAACATAATGGTCTATCCCTGGCACCAATTGCTCCCAAAAGCTGGAGTAATAGCGAATAAATGTTTTTTCAGATATCATAATGGCAGTTTCCAATCATTAATTTTTGACTTTTCCTTAGCCCATTCCATTATGAGTTTTTCACTATCTGAAAACTCTCTTTTCGTATGACTTAACCAATGACTTCCTTCATCACCAATGAAGTTGGCAGCAATGATGAAAATGCGTCTTTCCCACTTATTCATAGTAGAGAAGGTATCCTTCTTATCTGTTAGCCAATGATAAGCTTTCCATCTAGTCATTATTTGAATGACAATACTTTTGATTAAGATACTTTCCGATGAGTTATTATATGCTGTGTTTATTGTTTCTTCGTTTAAGAAGTCATTCTCTAACCCTAGTACTCTAAGCAGGTAAGTCATATTTATCTCCGATTGGATTACATATGAATTACTATTGACCAATTGTCTTAATGCGGCATGTAAATCGGATTTGGTTTTAGGTTCTAATTTTTCATGATGCTTGTATGCAGATTTCATAATTGCAGGAAAAATGGGATACAATGTCTCGAAGCGAGTTATCATGGAGTCAAAAGCTCTAGAAATAATTTTAGGTTCTAAAACATCAAAAGTCTTTATGAGCCTTTTACCAAATTGTTGGTGAATTCTGACCTTTCTTAGCTCATCATTCAAAAGTCCGACAATATCAAATTCCTTAAGTTGATTTTTAATTTCTTTATAATCACTATCTGCTGTGTCAGAATATGGATCGTAATTAATTGGTAAAGACATGAATTTTGCACGATGTTTCTCTTTCTCATCATCACTTTCAGCATTAACTCTTGACGATACCAACTTGCTAAATTCTAATCTTGATTGAATCTGTGTTTTATGTTTTTGAATTGTGAGACCTTCATTTCTCATTAATTTCATAGCTAAGAAGTATAGTGCAGAATGAGCTTCTTGGAGAGATTCACAAAAAATATGGATATCATCTACAAATCTTTTGAATTTAACTCCTCTACTATGAAGTAATCTGTCGGTATTATTTAATACTAGTTCAGCAAGAATTCTAGATGCTTCCCCGCCTATTGGTAAACCGTACGATTTAGTGTTAGAAAACTTTTGGATAATTTTTTTAACCTTTTTTGGAGTATCATTTGAAATAGGTAATCTTTCTAATGCATTTTCAAGCGGATGATGATAAATTCTGCTATAAAAATCTGCAATATCACAAATCACAACATATTTGAATTGTTCGTTGTCTTCAAGATATTGCAGTGAATCTGTTTGAAATTTCAACCAATTATATTGCTTATCAAAAAGTTTAAAATCAGCCTCATTTGGTGAGAATCTATATGAGTATATTATATTTTCTTCTTTAGGTATTCTTGTGCTCTCAATTTCTTCAGCAATACTTAAAACAGCGGAAAGAAAATATGCATTCCAAATTGGATCAATCTGAGTTGCCCACCTAAAGCCTGTATATCCTAAAGGAACAGAAGTGTTGATGTTAACTGGAGGATTGGTATTGATGTAGTTGTAAAAATCAGAATCTATTTTTTGAATTAAGTCAACAACTTTGTCCTTTTCATCGAAGAACAATAGTTTTTCAATTGGGAAAGGGAATATATCGGTATCTCCATACTTAGCAATATTATCAATCGCTAGTTTTATTTTATCAATTTCCATATTCTAATTTAATTGCCCCCAACACGTTTGTATAAGGAAGTTGCTCAAAAGTTCCGTAATAACCAATCATACTATAATGGAGTTAGGAATAAATTGTATAGTTCCGTGTATGTTTCTTTTGGCGAGCAGTTGCCCTAAAAAGAAGTTATTCCGGAACTATGAAAAAATCCCTGGCAGACTTTGAGAAATTATTGGCAATTAAAGGTTTTAGCCCCAATACTGTGAGTGCCTACCTCAATGCTCTAAGGCTTCTACAGAGAGTGGGGCAATTTAAAGCCTGGAGTACTCTGGAAGATCCATATTTGCACGATCTGTGTTTTGCACTGTTCACTCAAAAACAGATGTCCTATAACTATCAAAAACAAGTGATAGGTGCTGTACAACTTTTCTTTTCACTTATGTATAATAGAAAAGTGCCGTTATCTCTGCTGTCTGTGACAAGGAAGTCTTTTAAGCTACCTGTGGTACTGTCAAAACCAGAGGTCAAAGACTTACTGAGCGTGACCGTTAATCTGAAACATAAGGCGGTACTTGCGACAATCTATGCCCTTGGACTCAGAATCGGATAATTGATCAATTTGGAAATCAGTCACCTGGAAGGAGAGCGTAATGTTGTGACCATTTACAATGCCAAGGAAAAAAAAGACAGGCAGGTGATGTTTCCTGCTAGTCTGAAACTCCTTCTACGTCAATACTACCAAAAGTATAAGCCTGATACCTATTTGTTCCATGGCCAGGGTAGCTTGAAATACTCTTCGAGTAGTGCCCTGAAAATTGTCAAAAGGGCTGCAAAAAGTGCCGGAATTACCAAAAGAGTCACTTTACACACTTTGCGACTTAGCATTGCAACGCATTGGTTGGAGCAAGGGACTGATGTCAGGATTATTCAAAAACTATTGGGGCACAATTCGATCAAAACTACGATGATTTATACCCATGTCGCTTCAGATCAGATCATAAAGATAAAAAGCCCTATAGACTCAATGGAGCTATAAGGCTTTCAATCCTTCAAAGGAAAATTTCTTACATCTTGATCGGGATCTCCACAATGGTGTTTTCCCAGCCAAATACCATATGCACGCCACCATCTACTTCCTTAAACATGAAGGAGAGTGCTTCAATAGGTGAATCGGCTTTTTGAGCATTACCCGATGCACGGGCAACTTCTTTGCTGTCTTTCAGCGCATAATTGCCCCAGGTGTTGAGCTTGGTGTGTAGTACAAATTCCCAGGTTTCTTCACCGGGAACAGCAAACAGCGAGTAGGTACCGGCTGGTACGGCTGTCTCGCCAAAGGTTACGGCTGAGTAAAAGGTGATTTCATTGGCCTCATTGGCTCCAACTCTCCACATTTTGCCATAGGGGGCAGGGCGCTCACCAATCATCTTACGGCCTTTCAATTGCGGACGGCTGTAATACAGCTTGATTTTTGGTGCAGTGGTCTCTCTGGCCCTCAAGTCGGCATAGGGGAGCTTGTCAGGGAAATAAGCCACATCCATAGGGCTTGGGTCCATGTCAGGAAATTCCTGAGCCTGTACTTGTGAAAATGCGAAAAGGGCGATCATTATCGCGATGCATCTAATTGAATTTTTCATGATTGTCTAATGTAATCGTTAAGCAGGTTTGTCACATTATCAAACTGAAAGTCGTTCGATAAGTTTCGAATCTACTTAATGGAAAAAGAGGTAGGCAATGAATATGGCGGCTATAATGCCTGCAAGGTCAGCTATCAGACCAGCAGTGACGGCATAACGGGCATTTTTAATTTTGGCAGCTCCAAAATATACGGCCAGCACATAGAAGGTAGTTTCGGTAGAGCCCTGGAAGATAGAGGCCAGCGTGCCGGCAAAAGTCTCAGCACCATTGACGCCTGTGGCAGGGTTGTCAAATGCTTGCCACACTTCAATCATTGCACCGCGGGCACCACCACCACTCAGGGGTTTCATAAAGGCCACCGGCAGGGCATCTACAAAGTCGGTATTGACTCCCAGCAGCTGAAAGAACCAAATGAAAGCTTCCAGTACATAATCGAGCGTGCCAGAGGCCCTGAATACACCAATGGCTACCAATATGCCTACCAGGTAGGGGATGATCTTAATGGCGACATTGAAACCATCTTTGGCCCCTTCAATGAATGATTCGTACACATTGATTTTGGCCTTGACGGCCAATAGTATGAAACTGACGATGACTGAAATTAGGATGGCTGCGCTGGTAACTTTCGAAACAACTTCTACCTGTTCTTGAGGGATCGTATCGAGGTAATAGAGCAAAAGTGCAATGACCAGGGTGAAGCTACCCAAATAAGCCAGAACCACTTTGTTGAAGAGGTTGATGCGTTGGAAGAGGGCTACTGTAATAAGCCCAACAATGGTGGAGCAATAGGTGGCCAGCAAAATGGGCAAAAATACATCGGCCGGATTGACCACCCCAGCAGAGGCTCTTAAGGCCATGATAGACACCGGGATGAGCGTAAGCCCAGAGGTGTTGAGCACCAAAAACATGATCTGTGAATTGGTGGCCGTGTCTTTTTTCGGGTTCAGTTCCTGCAAGCCCTCCATGGCTTGTAAACCCACCGGAGTGGCAGCATTGTCGAGCCCCAGCATGTTCATGGAGAAATTCATCACCATGGGCCCAAATACAGGATGGTTCTTAGGTATCTCAGGAAAAAGCCGGGTAAACAGTGGGCTGACCAAGCGTGATAAAATGGCTACCATGCCGCCCTTTTCGCCAATCTTCATAATGCCCATCCAAAGACATAAGGCACCTGTGAGACCGATTGAGAGGTTAAATCCAGTCTTGGCCATGTCAAAAGTGCTCTCCATCATATCGGGGAACACGTCAAGGTCTCCGAAAAAAATGAGCCTGATCAATGCCACCACAAAGGCGATCACAAAAAAACCGATCCAGATATAATTAAGTGCCAAAGGACTAGAGAATGATTGATTGACGAATTACGAATTTATAAGGACGATTGAAAGGAATCTATTCCCTGATCTGCCTAATAATCATGTTTCCGTTGCGGTCGTAGTCTCGTAAAACAATTACCACCTCTTTGTCCAGGAATGATTGAAAAGCCAATCGCTGTTCCTTAAAGAAATTGATAAACTCTTCATCCTCCCAGTTCTCAGATAAGTAGAGCATGGTTATTTCATAATGTGCTTCATATTGTTTGATTGAAGCTTCAAAACCCAACTGGTCGAAATGTTCCATGGCATAAAGCTGATCTGCAGTGCTGCGGAGTACCGCATCGCTCATAGATTCATCATGATAAAGCCGGTTTGAACCAAAGTCTGTATAAGGACCGTCAAATTCTGATATGAATAAGGTGAACCCGAAGAGAACAGCTGCAGAAAAGGCAAGGCCCAAGGCAGTATAGCCAACCACAACCCAATTAGAAGCTGTCTTAGCGCCTTCGCTCATGGCCTTGGCAACATCCTTAAAGAGGTACGTCTTGTATACAAAAAAGGTGATTAGACTATATAAAATAGGAATAGCAAGTCTTGGTGCGCGACTGAGTATACCGCCTTCTTGCATTAAGGACATAAATACAAGTACCAGGATAATTGAAGCGCTGGCCAGGGAAATATAAGCAGCTGCGTCTCTACGCAAACGCTTAAAATTCTTAAACAGTAAAATACCTACTGGTAAAGGACCACCGAGAAAGGCGGCTGCCTGCATTTGTTTTTCGGTATATAGACTGATTTCCAGTCTTTCTTCGGTTTTGGTTTCAGGTAATTCGCTGCTCACAGGGTCTCAAAGTATTGCAGTAACTTCTGCAGATCCAGATCTTTGTTCAGC
>Ga0316204_10006723_pt1 | contig 17417 bp, 15 predicted proteins | sample 6monrhotite_MG_2_FD_205661 | JGI IMG/M metagenome (GOLD analysis project Ga0316204, IMG submission 205661) | Microbial mat bacterial communities from mineral coupon in-situ incubated in ocean water Damariscotta River, Maine, United States -... | ecosystem: Environmental > Aquatic > Marine >... | reverse complement strand
TTGGTCAGCGGTCCCAACAGATTGAAAATTGTCGGAAAACCCAAAACGCGGCGGATCGGCGCCGCATGTTTCATGGCACCGTGCATCAACGGTGCGAAGCAAAAACCGATGCCAATTTCATCCAGGCACCGTGTGACGGTCGCCACGGGAACGTCGACGTTAACGCCCAAGGCCTCTAACACGTCCGCCGAACCGCTCGAACTGGATACACTGCGATTGCCGTGCTTAGCGACCGGGATGCCCAGTGCCGCAGCGACGATCGCCGTTGCCGTACTGATATTGAAGGTGTGTAATTTGTCGCCACCGGTCCCGCACGTGTCCAACAGGCCGGTTTTGCTGCTGGTCACCGACACGGCACGTTCCTGCATCGCCTGGGCAGCGCCCACGATTTCGCCAACGGCCTCCCCCTTCATCCGCAAAGCAGTCAGGAGCGCTGCGATCTCAGCAGCCGACCATTGGCCGTCCATAATGCCGCCCACACAGGACTGCATTTCCTCGGCCGAGAGATCCAGGCGCTGCAAGAGTTTTAAAATCGCGTCAGTAAAATGACTCATCGAACATCCAAACACTGAAACAACCGATCGGCCACCGGGCACATCTGCGCGATGGTGGTATGCGTCATCTGATTTCTAACGACACAATAACAAATTTCTTCCCTGAGGCCGAGTTGCCCAGACGAAAGGTATCTCTTTGAGGCGAAAACGCGATCGCAATTGACCTATTTCTGGGCGAGGCATAGAATGCGCAACATTCTGCTACAACAAGCGTTACGAACGAGCGCAACTTAGGAGTCTTCCCTTGCCTCGAAAGTTGATCATTGACGTCGATCCGGGAATTGGAGATGCCGTGGCCGTCATTGCGGCGCTGTGCGACCCCGATCTCGATGTCGTCGCCCTAACCGCCACCGCCGGCTGCGTCCCGGCCCACGTCGCTACCCGCAATCTGCAAACCATTGTCGAACAGATCGACCCTGACAAACGTCCCCGCATGGGAGCCGCCGCCGAAAGCGGGGTTGAACCGACCGGCGACAAGGCACAAGCCATTCGGGAGATCGCCAAACTCCATGGCCCGTCCGGCTTAGGAGACCGCCAAATCGATATCGCCGACCTGCACCATCGGCATGATTCGGCCAAGTTGATGACCGATCTCGTGCGGGCCAACCCTAATGAGTGCACGCTGCTAACATTAGGCCCGCTGACAAATGTCGAAGTCGCATGCGAACGTTGCCCTGACTTTTTGAATTTGTTGGGCGACCTCGTCTGTCTTGGCGGATCGGTGGCCGTCGGCGGCGATGCGAACGCGGCGGCCGAGTTCAACATGTTCTACGACCCCACCGCTGCGAGAAACGTTCTCAACAGCCCCGCCACTAAAACAATCGTGCCGCTGGACGTCAGCAACCAAGTCGTGATGACGTTCGAGGAATTCAACCGGCTAGGCCTGGAACCGGCATCAGCGGAGCAAGCGTTTTTGCACGAAGCGCTGTCATATTACCTGCGGTCGCACCATGAGCACTTAGGCTTGGAGGGGATCCAACTCCGCGAATTGGCCGCTCTGACATTTATCACGCATCCCCGTTTTTTCGAAACACAGCGAATGGTCATCGACGTCGAGACCCGCGGCGAATTAACCCGCGGCATGACCGTCTTCGACCGCCGTGCGACCGAGCAATGGCAGACAAACATCGACGTCGTAATGGACGTCGATACCCGCGGCGTGTTGGATTACTTAACCGACATGTTGAAATGCGTGTGACGACTATTCGGCCGGCGCCCAGCTGAAAGTCTAGCAATACCGTTGCTATGCGGCCTTGGTTGGGATAGTTTGCAATAGTACGGAATTCCAATTGCAATTCTTTCCAATTGAGCAACCTCACTTCATCGGTTGCGTTCGCATTCCATCGAAAGGGGCGGTCATGCCTTCCATGCGGTCAATTCTTACGTTGTTTTCGATCGTGTTACTGACCACCATTTCCGCCGGTCAATCGCTCGCGGCGGATTGGATTGATCTCTCTAAGGCCGAGATCGTCACGCCTGACGATGGCGCCATAGTCAAGACGGCGCGGCGCGTGCTCACTGAAGAAGTCGCCAAGCGGACCGGCATTGAATTGGCCCACGGCACGTCACTTGAGAAAAGGAAGACGCCTGCCATCTTGCTTTGTCGCGCCGACAAAGTCCCCGCGGAATTGCGAGAGTTCGTCGCCGCCATGAAAGTGCCCCAGCAGGCGGAAGGGTTTGCCATTGCCGTCAACAAACAGGGCGCGGCTCCCATCGTGGTACTCGCTGGGCGTGATGAACCAGGAGTGCTATTTGCTGTGGGGCGGTTTATGTTGCAGTTGAAGTTAAAGCCCGCAACCATAGAGTTCCCCGCCGACTACCGGATCGCGACCGCACCGCGCTACCCTCATCGCGGACACCAAATCGGATTTCGCGCCCTTGCCCATTGTTATGACGCTTGGACGGCTGAGACTTATGAACAATACATGCGAGAATTGGCGGTGTTTGGCGCCAATGCGTTCGAAACGACATCATTTTCGCTCAAGGGGCTTGACGGTCCGCATGCCAAATTGACCGGCACGGAGATGGCCGTGGCGTGGTCGCGGATTTGCCAGGATTACGGTTTCGATTTCTGGCTGTTTGGGTCGGCGATCGGCGGCGAGGGAAAATCTGAAGCAGAAGAGCTGGCCGCGATTGAATCGCAATTGGAACGACTCCGTGCGATTCCACACCTAGACCATATCTATCTTACCGGCGGCGACGGCGGGAGTTCCCACCGGCGTCCCGACTTGATGTTCCAGCGGACGGGCCGGTTCGCCGAGCAGGCACGTAAAATCCATCCCGGACTTGGTGTGTGGGTTTCCAATCAAGGATTCGGCCCCGAATTGAATAATTGGTTTTTCGATTACCTACAACAACAGCAACCGGAGTGGGTGACGGGGGTGGTCTACGGCGCGTGGTCGCGGATTCTGCTTGACGAACAACGTGCACGGGTGCCGTCGCGTTACCCGATCCGCCGCTATGCGGACATTGGTCATTGCCTGCGTGCGCAATACCCGGTGCCGGGCTGGGACCGCGCCCTGGCACAGACGCTCGGTCGCGAGCCATTTGCCCCCCGGCCAAAGGGGCATGCCCGTATTCACAACCTGTTTGATGAATACGCCGACGGTTTTGTGACCTATTCCGACGGTGTTGGCGATGACATCAACAAATTCACCTGGACGGCTTTGGGCTGGAACCCGGATCGCGACGTGAATGATATTATGCTTGAGTATGCCCGCTTCTTTTTCGGTTGGGATATCGCCGAACAGGTGCGGGATGGTCTGTTCATGTTGGAAGAGAATTTTTCCGGTTCGCTGGCTGAGAATGCCGGCGTTGAAAAAACCTTCGCCCTTTGGAAATCCCTGGAAGATAATGCGGACGACGCATTGCTGGGCAACTGGCGTTTTCAGGAGTGCCTATTGCGGGCCTACTATGACCAATACACGCGACTGCGGCTGATCAAGGCGAACGAGAGCGAGGCGCGGGCCCTTGCCGCATTGCAAAAGGCTCCGCAGATCGGCGTTGAGCAGGCGATCAAAAATGCACGCGTGGTCTTGGCCGAGCCGGACCAAGATGCGACGACCGACGCGCTCAGAACACGGATTGTCGAACTGGGCAAACAACTTTTTGACAGTATCGGCGCGCAATTAGACGTCAAAACTTACCAGGCAATGAGCGCGGAACGGGGGGCGGTGCTGGACTTTCTCGATACGCCCCTCAACGACAAACTGTGGATCGAGGACGAACTCGATGCGATTCTCGCGGGCCGGTTCACAGCGACCATGCCTGAGGAACCGGGACAGGGGGATGTTCGCCTCGCACGTCTCGCACGCATCACCGATTGGGAAGATGCCGGTCCGGGCGGATTCTACGACGACCTGGGTTGCACGTGGAAACAGCCGCATCTTTTAAAACCTAAATCCTTGTGGGACGATCCGGGAGGCGTGACGACTCCCCGCGAAGCGCATGCTATGTACAACGCCGAACATCACAGGCTCTCCTGGCTAGACGTCGAGGAAGCTCTGTTCGCCGCCCCTTTGACAATGCATTACGAAAAGCTCGATCCGACTGCCAACTATCGCATTCGCGTGACCTATCTCGGACGCTACAGCGCGACCATCCGCCTCGTCGCCGACGACAAATATGAAATCCACGGTCCCTACGGTCACACGTTGAAGGGAGGCCGTTTCACTGCCGGTTACAGCGACAGTGCCGCTGTGGCTGTACCGACGGCTGACGGCAAACGCCCGGCGGTCACCCCGCTGGAATTCGTGGTTCCCCGCGAAGCGACGCAGGATGGGGTGCTCGATCTGACCTGGCAACGCATCACTGGTCGCGGAGCGCAAGTCGCTGAGATCTGGTTGATTAAAGAGTGATGTGATGTGACGAGTTGAGAAAATCAAACATTCTCAATTCTGTGGGCGTTGTTGCGTTTGCTCTTCTAACCAGGACACCCCGTTGCGCAGGGCGCCGAACACATTGCCCCGCCAGCCGTGGCCACCGGGGTAGGTCTCCAATTTGACGTCTGCCCCTTTCTCACGGAGTTGTTCCTCTGCGTCGCGCGCCATGCGATAGGGGCAAACCCGATCTTCAGGCGAATGCCACAAGTAGTAGGCCCGGCCTTTAGCGAGATCCAATGGGGGAAGGAATCGCGGCTTGAAAACACTCATCGCCACGAAAGCGCCGGTGAGCGGCGTTTTCTTATCGAGTGCGGCGGCATAGACGGCGGGGCCGCCCGACGACCATCCCAAGGCATACACATGACGCTTGTCGATTTTCACGCGTTCGGCTACTTCACCCACGGCAGCAGCTAGGAATTCCTCAGTGGAGAGTTTCATGCCGGGCACGCTGTTTTTCTTGGTGGGCCAAATGATCTTTTGATTGCGCTTCCAAGGATGGGCGACCAACTGAATCACCAGATACTCGTCACTCAACGCGTGCTTGTAGATTCTTTTAACAAACGACAGGAAGTCAGCACTACCATCCCCTCCAGGCAGGACGACCAGCACTTTATATCCCTTCGCGGGAGCGCTCTCGCCTCCGCCGCCGATCACGTGATACTCCAACGCAGTATCTTTCAACTTGTATTTTTCCGAAGGAACATCAGCGATATCGTCTTGTCCGTGGGCCAATTCATTTAACAGCGACACGAGACATGTCGTCGTCAATAACATACGTACCGCAAGACGGGACACGGAAATCGAATTCATCGGTATCGTCTCCTCAACATGAAAACACGAGTGGCCATGAGTGGCATAGGACTACCGCGGTTGAAGCACCGCGCGGTAGATGCGGTCTTGTTGTTCGTAGACGATGGTCCACTTTCCATCGGTGACGAATGGGTTGGGGACCGTAGCGACTTTTTTGCCAGCAAACTCAGCAGCACCGGCCGGCAAGGCTCGCGGCAGCAAGAATTCTCCGCGTGGTCGAGCCAATCGCTTGATGCAATCGCCTTGTGATTCAAGTAAAAAACACCCCGCCTGCTCAAAGTCGCAGACGGGGTGTTCGTTGAATATCAATCCAGCGCCAAATTGGCGTCTTGCGACTTAGTGTTCAAAATTCGGCTCTTTGCCTTCATAGACTCGATAGAAATCGTAGATCGCTTTTTCCAGCGACTCGGCCACCTTTGGGTCGACGGTTTGTTTGCATTTCATAGCAGTCACGATAATTTTGTGAGCGGCTGTCAGTTGCTTGACGTAGGCCTCGTTCGCGGACTTGATCCGCTGCGCCAAAAAGTATTCAGCCATGATCTTCTGCGTCTTGGATGCGTGCTCTTCCTTGGTGTTAATCCAACGCACCAATTGGTTTTTGGACTGAGCGTCACTCTTGTCGGATAGTTCATTGATCTGCGTCATCGCTTTGGAGATGGTGCGGAAGTCTTCCAACATCTGTTCAAAGCGAGTCTGATCACCGTAGATACCGCAGGGGACTTGGCAATGTGCATCGGCATCACGGACACCAACAAGGCTAACGGCGGCGAGGGCAAGTGTGAGCGTTACGAAGCGAGACATGTTGTCATTCCTTTTCGCTGAAAATGGGGACGAGCGCCGTGTGTGATCGACGCTCTGTTTTTTAGAAACTTTGGCGGCGTATACTACCATGCAAAGAGTGTTCTGGTCAAAAGGTCGAACCAAGTATCAATCTGACGGGGAAATATGAATTCCTAATGAGTGTCGCACGTGCGAAGCACATTCGGTTTTACCCACCTTGGGGAATCAACCACAGGCGATGGGGAGTTGGTGCTGGGACTCTCAAGACCTGACTTCGTCGCATTTTTCATGGACATCGAGGTCGGGATATCACCACCACACGCCTCTCTTCCCGTGCGCGCCGGCGTCGCAGTTGCCGAACCGCCGGCGATCCCTACAATGGACCACATAACAAACACGTTGGAATTTGGTTCAATGCTGAGAGGATGGCGCAATGGGTGACGACGTACGGAAACAAATTATTGAAGAATTGAAGGTGGCCTATTGGATGGAAATCGAAACGGTGATGAGCTACATCGCCAACTCGATCAACCTTGACGGCGTGCGTGCGGAAGAGATCAAAAAAGCGCTAGCCGCTGACGTGCAGGAGGAATTGGGGCATGCGCAGGTTTTGGCTCGGCGGATCAAGACGATCGGCGGCGAGGTTCCCGGCAGCCAAGCATTCACAGCTACGCAAGACGCTCTGCAACCTTCCTCCGACCACACCGATGTGATGTCGGTGATCAAAGGGGTGATCGCCGCTGAAGATGGCGCCATCAAACAGTACATCAAGTTAATCAAACTCTGCGACGGCGTAGATTACGTCACGCAGGATTTGTGTATTACTTCATTGGCAGACGAAGAAGAACATCGCCGCAACTTCATGGGGTATTTGACCGAATACGACCAGCGCGGTTAACCCAATTTCGAAAAAAGGTGCCCGCCTTGCCTGACCGGGAAGGCGGGCCTCCTGCCGGAGCCGTGCTCTCAATAAAAATTCGCGAGAAGCCACAAAGCCTCCAAAATGCGTCGATGCAAACTTGTTTGCAAGCGAGGCGCCTTTGCGTGAGATGTTTTTTGTGTCGGGGTTCTTCGTCCTACATCGAAAGGTGCGTCGCGACGCACTCGACCGGCAGTGCCACTACTTTTTGCGTTTTCGTTTTTTGAGTGGCCAGTGTTGCGATTCCGTGCGGGCGGCGGCGAGGTATTCGTCGATCTCCGCCACCAAATCGGGATGCGCAGCGGCGATATTGTTGGTTTCGCCGAGATCCGTTTTGAGGTCGTACAGTTCGATCGGCAAATCGGGTGACAGCCGTACGGCTTTATACCTTCCGCGGCGGACCGCTTGTTTGGAGCCCCGCTCGTGGAACTCCCAATACAAGTCGTCGTGCTGCTGTTGCGGATGTCCAGCGCGTTGTTCGCCGACTAGCGTGGGTACGACGGAAATTCCGTCGATCTTATCAGGAGCGACGGCACCGGCTACTTCGGCAGCGGTCGGCAGAAAATCCCAGAACGCCCAGGGTAAATCACTCGACGTGCCGGCATCGATCATTCCCGGCCAGCGAGCGATCATCGGCACGCGAATGCCCCCCTCGTACAGGTCCCGTTTGAACCCGCGCAGCGGACCGGAACTATTGAAGAATTCGAGCTTCGAGCCTCCTTCCTGCTGTGCGCCATTGTCGCTGGTGAAAAACACGAGCGTGTTCTCGTCGAGGCCCAATTTGCGGATTTTATCCATGATGCGTCCCACGTCGCGGTCGAGCATGTGGATCATCATAGCCCGCCCTTTTTCGGGGTTGGGCCAGTTTTCATTTGCATAAGGACCGTAATTGGGGACCTCCATTCCGTCACCCGTCTCGCGTCGCAACTCATTGTTGACGTGCGGCAACGTGAATGGGACATAGAGAAAAAACGGTTTGTCCCCCACGTCGTCGAGAAACCCCAAAGCGCGATCCGTGACGATGTCGTGCGAATAGATCGCCTTTTTGCTGGCGACACCTTTCTCGGCCACATTTCCGACCAAGGGGAATTGTTGTTCGTTGTCCCACAGGTAGTGGGGATAATAGTTGTGTGCATTGCCCTGGTTCAGATAGCCGAACCAATGCTTGAATCCTTGCCGATTCGGGAGGCCCGTGGTCCCCGGTTCGCCCAATCCCCACTTGCCAAACATACCGGTGATGTATCCCGCATCACGGAGCACTTCCGCGACGGTCACGTCATCGGGGCGGAGCGGCACGCGTTGATTTCCGCGGACGCGGCAATGCCCCGTATGCAGGCCGGTCATCAGCACGCAGCGCGAGGGAGCACAGACCGTGCTGCCGGCATAGGCATCGGTGAATCGCAATCCCTCAGCCGCCAAGCGGTCAATGTTCGGCGTTCGCAAGATTTCCTGTCCATAACAACCCAATTCGCCGTAACCAAGGTCATCCGCCATGATGAAGACGATGTTCGGTTTCTTTGGCAGCGACTCCGCCGCAACACCAACCGCAAAGAGCAATGGGACAATTGCGATGGCCGATACGAAAAAACGGGGGAGCATGGCAGGTTCCTCGTATCCAACGGCACAGTGGTTTGGTGAAACGAAATTAGACGATCATACTTAGCGTACGTACCCGCAACCCCAACGGCTATTTCTCGGAATCAGCCGCCGCACGCTGTTTCCAAAGGCGGCTTTGGACTTGATGGCTTTCATAGGCCGGATCGGATTCCGGTGTGGCAGCGAGGGTTTCGGCGGCGGCGGCGTAGTCCCCTTCGGCGGCCTGTCCCAAAGCGATCCCGTATCGGCTCGCGGATGTCCAACTCCCTGCAGGATAGTTCTTCAGATAAAGCTCAAACGTATTTCGCGAGGCGGGGATTTTGTCCGATTCGAACTGGCAGAGTCCGACCCAAAATGAAGCATCATTCGCAGCTCTACGGTATTGGCGGATGTTGTTTTCGTGGTACTGCACCAGACTCCGCAAATACGCCGCTTTCTTCCCTGCAGGCAGGTTTGAGAATTGCTCGAACATCACGGTCTTTGCCATTTTCCGTTGCTCTTCCGCCTGACCCCCTTCGTCAAACCCTCCCTCCGTCGACATTTCGGGAAACAATTGGGAGACGACTTTGCCATTTTGGAGTTTTCGAAAATCGCGATCCGTCTTGCCGATTTGGACGAACAATTTGATCGCCCCTTCATAATCCCCCGTCAATTGCCGCAGCCGAGCTGCAAATTGACTGACTGACGAAAATCCGTTTTGGTGAGGCGATTCGTCACCTTCGTCCTGCAATCCCGCTTTCCACGAATCTTTGACTGTCCGCAGAGCGTCCTGCTGGGAAATGGACATTGCTGCGTGGCCGGCCAATTGGCTTTCGGGATACTTCCACACGGAAATCGACTCCCGATCCCACACATTCCCGCCCGCCTGGACAACACGACTGATGAGCCCCGGCTGATCGGCATCATCCTGCAGGCCGTCATACAACCGGACGCGATCATTTCCGATGAATGCTTTTTCCACCGGTTGCATCCGCAGCGCCCAAAATCCGGAATCACCGATCAACATCACGCGTGGCGATTTGAGCTGCTCCGCCGTGAGGGGGTAGGGACGATCTTCGCTCACGGAGAGTGCGGACAACAACTCAGGCTGGGCAAGGACTTCGCTCAATGTGGCGGTGGTTTTCCCATCGGCAGCGGGAATCGCCATTCCCAGCCGCGGATCGTACAAATACACCTTTCCGTCCAACAAAACACCCACGAGGAACGGTGGCGTCGCTGCATCCTCCCCATCGGCTGGCGCCAGCACTACGCTATCGATATCCAATTGTCTCAACAACGAACTAAATGCCCACGCGCGGTCGGCGGCAGTCGCATGGCCGGCCATCCAGATTTCCTGCAACGTGAGTGGCAAGTCACTGGGGTGACGATCCGCCAACGACAAATTGCGGACCACAAATGCAAACAGAGCGTTCGCCTGCTCAAGGTCAGTCTCGCCACTGCCGGAGGCAACGAAGGCGAGATCCCGCGACAGCAAGGCGTCCCACATGTGCAGCCCGTCGCGCGGGGTGTAATCCTGGCCACCGGCGGAGTTTCGTTCGGCTTCAGTGAGCAATCCCTGCCAGGTTTCGCTTGCTGCTTCCGTGATTTCGCCCACATCATCCGTGGAAAGCACAAAGGCTTGATTGATCAACGAGATGGCCGAATTGGGATCTGTGCTAATTCCTAAACTCTCAACGCCCAATTGCGAGACGGCGCTATGCAACAATTCGTTGGTGACTTCGTTTTCGCCGCCACCGGTCGCTGCCGCCGTATTCGATCCCGGCGTAGCCTGCTTGCTTCCGCCGCAGCCAAGCACAAACAACCCGGCCATGAACAGTGCGACAAAGTAAAATGGGCGGCGGGGAGCGTGCACCGTTTTTTCTCCCGTAACGACGTCGTAATCAACCATTGAAGTGACCATACATTGAGAATGACAGATAAAGAGACAACGATCAATGAAGAACAACCCACGCCACAACGGAGGGTTATGATTTGAGCGGCGGATTGGCCGTGACGACCTCACGAATGCGCAAAAGTGGGCTGAGAAATTGGGAGACTTCGCTCAATGGAACCATGTTCGGGCCATCGCTGAGCGCCCGATCAGGATCGGGATGTGTTTCGAAAAAGACACCGTCACAGCCGGCGGCCACGGCAGCACGGGCGAGGGGCGGGACCATTTCCCGTTGTCCACCCGTCGTGGTTCCCCCCGGCAGTTGCACGCTGTGCGTCGCATCGTAAATCACCGGCACTCCCAGCGATTGCATAATCGGAACCGACCGCATGTCGTTCACCAACCGGCCATAGCCAAACGTCGTCCCCCGCTCAGTCAGCAAGATATGATTATTGCCGGCCGTCTCACACTTATTGACCACGTGGACCATGTCCTCGGGGGCGACGAATTGGGGTTTCTTGATATTTACAACGCCGCCGTGGCGAGCGGTGGCTTTTGCCGCCGCGACGACCAAGTCGGTTTGCCGCGCCAAAAATGCGGGAATCTGTAGAATCGCGCACACTTCAGCGGCCGGCTCCGCCTGTTGGGCAGTATGAATGTCAGTCGTGACGGGCAATCCGGTCGCTGCGGCAATCCGGGCCAAGATCGCCAAACCTTCCTCCAAACCCGGCCCGCGAAAACTATCGAGACTCGTGCGGTTGGCTTTGTCAAAGCTCGCTTTGAAGATCAGCGAAATATTTAGTTCCGCAGCAATTTCCGCCAAACGCACAGCGATCGCTAAAGTCGATTCTTCCGACTCAATCACGCAGGGACCGGCGATGAATACCAACGGATTGTTTTCGCCGCAGGTGTAGTTGCCGATTGTGACCGGATTCTCCGGCATGGGTCGTTCCTGTTTCGTATCAATGAGTTTTGATCGCCGCTTTCGTCTCGCTCGGGGGCGCAACGAATTGAGCCGCCGCAGGCAAGACGCGGATATCCACCGGGGTCATGCCGGCTGGATCACCGTCGATTTGTACGGGGGCCGCGCCGTCAGATTCCACATGAATCCGCGATGCCCGCAATGTACGTATGTCCGCCAACGACTCATGTGTACCTCGCATCACCTTATAAAAGTACCGCAACATTTGGAACGTCGAGCCCCGCTCAAAAAACAGCACCTGTAGCATTCCATCGTCGTCACGAGCCGACTGAGCCGGTTGGATTCCTAAGGCATACGCATTGATGTTAACGACCATTACCAGTTTTGCCGTATACGTTTGCGGATCGTCGTCGAGTCGGATTCGCAACCCGGGGTATTGGTAACTACGTAAAGAATCCCAAATTGGTTTGAGATAACTTGCCCGCCGGACGTGCCCCGTGCGAATTGCATCCAGCCGATGCACCACGTCCGCGTCAAAACCGATGCTGGCCATCAAGGAAAAACGCCGCTCACCGACGCTGGCCAAGTCCACGGTTCGTACATGGTTGGCAGCGATGATCTCCCCCACGGACCGTCCGCAACGGGGGATTTCCAGGTAGCGGGCCAGCAAATTCTCGGTACCCAACGGCAAAATCGTGACGGGACACCCTGGATATCGATTCAGGACGTCGCCGACCGTCCCATCCCCGCCCGCTGCGACAATGCACCGCAAACGGCTTTTCAACTCCGGATTTGCCAAAATGCGGCTCAGGCGGTCGCGGTTTTTGAACAACAGCGGCCGCAACCCCTGCTCGCGCAATGAGTCAACAAGCAGGTCGACCTGTTCGCGCTGGGTGCCGGACCCCGCTTTGGGATTTGCCTGAATCGCCACCCACTCAGCGGCCGGTTTGCGTGTTTGTGGCATGGAACGATTCGTTAGTGGGGGGATGGGACCGCGCAATCGATGTTTTCCCACCCAGCGATGTCGGGTTATGATGGGGAAAACGTAGCAATAGCCTGCCCGATTTCGGAATTTGTCGGCAGGGCAGATTTCCTTTTCACCCTATTGGACGATGTTCCTCGCGCAATGTCACGCGTTCCACGGCCGCATGGTCAATATTCACGCCCAATCCCGCCCCGGTGAGCGCCGGTGCGCGGCCCCCGCTTTTGAATGTCAGGTCTTCAACCGTCAGCCGTTCATGCACGAGATGCCGGTCGTAACTCCCTTCGACCCAACGAATACCGCCAACCGATGCAGCAAAATGCCGCCCGGCAGCGGACAGGATTCCGGTTTCTCCTACTTGGCATCCCAATTGATACCCCAGCCCCGCGTTATGCGCTAGCGCTGCCAATTTCAGCGAGTTAATATATCCGCCGCACTTGGAGAGGCGAATGTTGAACAAGTCGCATGTCGCTCGTTCGATCGCGCTGTGTCCGTCGTCCAAACTGCACAGCGATTCGTCCAACATGATCGGCACATCGAGCCGTTGGCGGATGTCGGCCAAACCGTCGACGGCGGCGTGCGGCACAGGTTGCTCAACACTGCTAATGCGAAACGGCAATAGCGGCCGTAATTTGTCTTCGAGGTTTTCACAGGTCCACGCTTCGTTGGCATCGATGCGTAGATCACGGTCCGGTCCAAACACGCGCCGCATCAAAGCCACGGCGGTCGGATCGTTAGTCCCGTCCATGCCGACTTTCAATTTAATGTCGGGAAAACCGTACAGCCGCATGCCGGCTGCCCGAATTGTTTTTTTGATGCCCCCCATCGCAGTGATCACGCCGCTATAGCGGACCTCGTCGCGCGCTTCGCGGATCGGCATTGATTCGGGGACCAGCGCAGTGACTTTCGACAGCGGAGTCTCCGTCGCGCGGCCGACTGCGTCGAGGATGCTCAACTCGACCGCACAGCGGACGGAATTGCCAAAGCAATCGCGTTGCCCCTTCGCGGGGCTGCCGGCCAATTTCATCCGCCCGCAGAGAGGAACCACGCCGGCTAGGCTGTCGATATCACCTGCGAGTTGCGACCGCCAGTCCGTCTCCGCAAATTGGCCCATGGCCGTTTCGATTGTTTCGCCGGTGACATAAGGTCGCGGTAAACCCTCGCCCCAGCCTGTGCTGCCGTCATCAAGACGGCAACAAACGACCAGCGTGTCGTTTTCGCTGCGAACGTGCGAGGCGTGTTCGATCTTCTTTTTCAGCGGAATGCGAACGTGACGGGCGGTCAATTCAATAATGCGCATGGCGAAAATCGATCCCGAACGTTTGCACAGCCTACTTAACCGGCTGGGGCTGACAGTAGCTCAAAGCCAACAGCGAAAAAGCGGTTGCCAGATTCGGATCCCCTTCGTACCACCGCGACGTGGTGTTCACCCAACTGCCATTGTCGAGCTGCCGCGCCGACAAAATCTCGGCCAACTCCTTCCGCCAATCGTGCTTGCCGCCATCTTTGTCTTCAAGAATCTGTAGATCCATGGCGTCGAGTGTCTTGGCAAACGTGTGGTAGTAATAGAACACGCCCATTTGCTTCAGACCGGGATTTTCGGCCACCGTATAATGGTCCGTGATCCATTGCAGCGCGGCTTTAACCCGCTTGTCCTCCGCCGTCAGTCCGGCATACACCATACTCTTGAGTCCGGCATAGGTCATGCTGCCGTAGGAACGAAGTCCACCGTTAGGCTCGACACCCGCCTGCGAAGTTCCGCCTGCGGCAATTGTGTAATAAAAACCGCCGTCGTTGACTTTTGACGCGAACAGGGTCGTGTTGTATTGCGACTCCAGGTTTTGGCAACGCGAAACAAACAGCAACGCATTTTGAATGTTTGGATCATCTTCGCCGGCACCGGTAGCTTTCAACGCTTCCATAAAATATTGGGTGTTCGACAGATCCGGTCGTTCGTGGCTGCCGTAGCCGGCGCCACCAAAGCTATCGTCCGATTTCTTCAAGCCTTCGTCTTCGTCCCATTGCAGGCCGCGGAGGAATTTCGCCGCTCCGGCCAACGTCTTGTCATATCGCCCGTCGGCATTGGCCGCAGCAAATGCCAACACGCAAATGCTGGTTTCGTAATTGCGATGATTCGATTGGGCGAAATAGATTCCCCCATCCTTTTGAACGAAGCCTTCCAAGTTTTTCAGCGCTTTGGCGACCATAGGGTCATCAGCCGGCACGTCGTTGCGCAACAACGACGACGTCACCAATGCGGTAATCCCCGGTGCCATTGGCGAGGTCCAACTGCCATCGTCCGCTTGGCTGGCACGCAGGAAGTCAGCGGCCTTTGCTCGTGATTTTTTGAGTGCGGCGAGTTTGGGGCCGACCATTTTGGCAGCAGGGGCGTCCTCGGCAGCAACGGCCGCCGCAACAGCGGTGAACGGAATCATCAATGCGACAGCGAGAATAACGTATGTGTTGAGCTTCACAATTAACCTCGAATCATTGTTGAGCGACTTAAAAAAGACAGGACATCCGAGAGACGATTAAGAAATCACAGCCAGGATATCCGATTCATTCATGATCAATAGCTCGTGCCCATCGACGGAAACCTCCGTGCCGGCATAGCTGGAAAACATCACGCGGTCCCCTTCGCTGACCTGAGGGTCTGCGCGGCTTCCATCCTTCAAGAGAACTCCGTCTCCCACACTGAGAATGCGGCCCTCCGCCGGTTTTTGTTGCGCACTATCCGGCAAGACGATACCGCCGCTGGTGATCTCTTCGGCATCCAACCGCTTGACAACCACCTTGTCTCCCAAGGGAACAACCTTCATACGAAATTTCTCCTCGAACGAACTATTTGAAGTTCGCGGTCATGGGTAACTCGGCTCTGCGTCGATTTCAGTCGTTGATTCCGAGCCACGTGAATATCTTTAAACTGTAATGGTCCAAACGCCTCAAGGCTAGCCCCTACCTGAGTTGAGTCAGCGGAATACCGTCACCACACGATTCCCGGCATGCCGGGAATCGCCGCAACCACATATCATGAAAACTGTTGCGGATCACGCTCCAATCGGCGAATTCCAGGTGTTTCTAACCCCACTGGACAGGATGAATCACTCCCACCGCCAACAATCCCCCCAGCACAATGCCTAAAATAAACAGCCCCCGCAGCACCCAGGCGCCCCCTGTCTCGCCAAAACGGCGGACCAAGCGTTGCCCTTTACGCGTGCGTTCCAAGAACCAGCGATGGTGATATAAGCCTGCGGCGCAACTCAACACGATCGCCGTTCCCATAAAAATCTGGTCGTTCGGGGGCATCGTTGATATTGGTCGTTACGTTTGAGAATTTGGATGCGATGCCGAATGATCGCGACAGTTCCTGCGGGACCCGCATCTGTCTTTGGAGCGCTATTTGGCCGACGGTTGGGCAACCGGGTACGTCCGCAGCCAATGTAACAAGACTTTGGCAACCTTTGCCAGGCTCTTACCAGAGCAGGAGTTGGGGACGTCCCGCGTGGTATGCCAATACGGGTAATCGAAATCGATAATGTCGCACGTCGGAATTTTAGCGATTTCGTTCAGTGGGAGGTGATCGTCACGAACCTCGTGTTTGGCGCGGGCCACGAATTCGTCGACCCCCACCTCCGCCGCCGACTTCCAAACGCTTTTTGTCAGCTCCGGGGCAAATTTGAGGCTGTTTTTTTCCATATAGATGCGCAGATTCCGATCGGCCACCATGTCGACCAAGATCCCTGCTGCATAACGCTGTTCGACGGGATGGTCGCGATAGTTTTCGGCAAAGTTTGTTGACCCCAGAAAATACTCTCCGCGGTCGCCGTAGACCAATTCTTCGCCGTCAAAAATCACGAAATCGACACCAACCGACTCTGGGAGTGCTGCCATGTGGTGCGCCAATTCCATGAAGAGCGCCACCCCACTGGCACCGTCGTTCGCGCCCAGGAACACCCCTTGTTGTCGTTTGACGGAATCGCGATCGCGGTCCGGCAGCGGGCGAGTGTCGTAATGACAACACAGGAGCACCCGTTCTTTGACCTGTGGATTCCAGGAAATGATGACGTTGTTCATTCGCACCGGATTGCCGGTCAGCGGATGCCGGACATCGAACGGTTGATACTTCACCTCGCAATCGAATTGTGCAAAATGCTTGCCGATCAACTGTTGTTGCCGCATCATACCCCGCGTGCCGCTGACTCGTGGTCCGAGGCGACAGATTTGCGAGAGATATCCGAAGGCCCGTTTCGCATCCGGGTGGGAATCTCCTTTCGCACGGGCGACAGCGACGAGTGTCCCGACCAAGGTCGCCGCAAAAATAACGGCTGCAACTCTTGTTGCTCGGCAGTGCCTATTCCAATGAGCACGATTCATGAGTACCAACGGCTCCTGGTGAAAAGGGTAACGGCGGCGCACCTATCAAATGTAGATGCCATTTCGCCGAACGGCAAGCGAGGCCGACCCAGTGCCGCCAAGCCGCTCAGGACACGATCATTGTACGCGAACAACCAAGGTGACCGCTCGGCAGCGTGTTATTTTTTATATATTTCACGCCTGCTGCGCCTGATCAGCCCTTTTTAATGGGTTCTCCCGGCTCAACGACGAGCACGTTGGAGGAAAGTTCTTCAACGACTTGTCCTTCCAGTCCGTCTTCCTCGCGGCGCAAACGGCGCATTTTCGACGGTTTTGTGCCTTTGGGGAGCTTACCAAGATTACAGACTGGCTCGCCGGGGCTTGTAGCGGGCAAGGTGGTCATGCCGATGACCACGGAGTCGAACGGCGCATGGAGCATGCTGCGGCCGCGGCCCAGCAGTGTCGTGTTCGTTGCCAATGGTTGGCCTTCGGCGATGATGTCGCCCGGCTTCACGTGGAATTGTAGAAAGCCGCCGCGTTCAGCCCGGATCCATTTGGATTTCTCGACGATCACTTGGTAATCCGGACTCTCCGGCTCGCCGCCGATCATTTCCAAATTGTGCAACACGTTTTTGATGCCGCGTACGGCGGACTCGACGATGCCTGGTTCGACCTTCCAGACCTCGCCACCTTCCATGATGATTGAGGGGCAACCGGCGAGGCAGGCTTCGCGGCGAAATGCCCCTGGTG
>Ga0316204_10006722_pt1 | contig 17420 bp, 14 predicted proteins | sample 6monrhotite_MG_2_FD_205661 | JGI IMG/M metagenome (GOLD analysis project Ga0316204, IMG submission 205661) | Microbial mat bacterial communities from mineral coupon in-situ incubated in ocean water Damariscotta River, Maine, United States -... | ecosystem: Environmental > Aquatic > Marine >... | reverse complement strand
CGCACTAGGAAGCGCCTGCCCAGTTACTGTACAATCCGCGCAATTCAATTAATCATCGAGTTTAGTACAGTGATCGAGAATCTACGTAATATTGCCATCATTGCCCACGTTGACCATGGTAAAACAACCCTGGTTGACCAGCTTCTGAAACAGTCGGACACCTTAGACGAGCGTACCCAACTAGACGAACGAGCCATGGACTCGAACGACCAGGAGAAAGAGCGCGGCATCACCATCCTGGCTAAACCTACCGCAATCAAATGGGGCGACTACCACATCAACATCGTAGATACCCCTGGACACGCCGACTTCGGCGGTGAAGTAGAGCGTGTACTCTCCATGGTCGATTCAGTACTACTACTGGTTGATTCAGTAGAAGGACCAATGCCTCAGACTCGCTTTGTAACCGAAAAAGCGCTTCAGCGCGGCTTGAAGCCCATTGTAGTTATCAACAAAATTGACCGTCCTGGTGCACGCCCTCAATGGGTATTGGATCAAACCTTCGATCTATTTGATCACCTCGGCGCAACTGATGAGCAACTCGACTTCCCCGTTGTTTACGCCTCTGGCCTCAACGGCTTCGCAGGAATGGAAGATAGCGTACGTGATGGCGACCTCACGCCAATGCTACAAACCATCGTAGACAAAGTTCACCCGCCACAAGTTGAAATTGAAGACCCATTCCAACTGCAAGTTTCTCAGTTAGATTACAACAGCTATGTAGGTGTAATCGGCATCGGACGCATCGCACGCGGCCGCGTGAAAACCAACACCCAAGTAACCATCGTTGGCCCAGATGGCGAGCGCCGTAATGGCCGCATCCTTAAGTTAATGGGCTTCATGGGCCTAGAGCGTGTTGAAGTAACTGAGGCACAAGCGGGTGACATCGTCTGCTTCACAGGCATTGAAGGCTTAAGCATCTCCGATACCCTATGTGACCCAGCAGCGGTTGAAGCCCTCGCTCCACTCAGTGTTGATGAGCCTACAGTGAGCATGACTTTCCAAGTCAACAACTCACCATTCGCAGGGCTAGATGGCAAATTCGTAACGTCACGCCAGATCAAGGAACGACTAGAGCAAGAGTTAATCCACAACGTAGCTTTACGCGTTGAAGAGACTGAGAATGCCGATAGATTCCGCGTATCGGGTCGAGGCGAATTACACCTCTCTGTTTTGATTGAAACAATGCGCCGCGAAGGCTTTGAGCTAGGCGTGTCGCGCCCAGAGGTAATCTTCCGCACCATAGATGGAGAAAAACAAGAACCCTACGAACAACTCACCGTCGACGTAGAAGAGCAGCACCAAGGCACCGTAATGGAGAAGCTCGGCACCCGCGGTGGTGAAATGACCAATATGGAGCTAGATGGAAAAGGTCGTGTTCGTATCGACTTTATAATCCCATCACGAGGACTCATCGGCTTCCGCACCGAATTCCTCACCTCCACCCAAGGTACTGGTCTGATGTTCAGCATATTTGATCACTATGGCCCACTAAAGAAAGGCGAATATGGCACTCGCATGAATGGCGTACTGATTGCCAACGCACCCGGTAAAGCACTGACCAACGCCCTATTCAACCTGCAAGAACGCGGTCGCCTCTTCATTGGCCACGGTACCGAAGTATATGAAGGCATGATCATCGGCATACACAGCCGCACCAACGATCTGGTGGTTAATGCACTGAAAGGCAAACAGCTCACCAATGTTCGCGCCTCTGGCACCGATGAAGCTCAAACACTGATCACTCCAATCACCCATACATTGGAACAAGCATTGGAGTTTATCGACGAAGACGAACTGGTTGAAGTTACACCCAACCACATCCGCCCACGTAAAAAGCTGCTAACTGAAAATGAGCGTAAACGTCAAGGCCGCTCAGGAAAATAAACCCTAACTAATCAACGCTAGGCTGCTTAACACTAAGCAGCCTAGCGTTTTTTTATGCCTAGACATTTTATATTTTTTATTGGAGCTTCACGTGATTGGCTTATTACAACGCGTCACTCAGGCCCGTGTCGACGTAGAAGAGCAAACTATAGGCCAAATCAAACAAGGACTCCTTATACTCCTAGGTATAGAGAAAGGTGACAGCAAAGCGCAAGCCGATCGGCTACTGCAACGCCTCCTCACCTACCGCGTCTTTGATGACAGCCAGGGCAAGATGAACCTCAGCCTCCAACAAATTCAAGGCGAGCTCCTCATCGTCCCTCAATTCACTCTACCCGCCGACACCAATAAAGGCACTCGACCCAGCTTTGCTCCATCAGCCCCACCTCAAGAAGCCGAATGCCTCTATGACTACTTTGTGGCACAGGCCCACCAACAACATCCAGTCGTAGCAACCGGACAATTTGCTGCCAACATGCAGCTCTCATTAACCAATGATGGCCCTGTTACTTTTTGGCTTCGAACATCACAGAGCAGCTAATTCGGCAAAAACTATCGAAAAAACCCAGACAAATTAACATTTTTTTTAACATACAAATTAAAAAAATCTTTTATTTATCAAAATGAAATGAAAGGATAAATGAAAAACACACTGCATTTATTTTAAGAGTATTTTGTCTTTACAACGCCTAGCGCATATAATTATGTGTAGAGAGTAGGCAAAATATTTTATTTACACCGCTAAGCAGAAGGACTTCACCGTGAGCATTGTAACAAAACAGGTACAGTTGGTATGCCTGAGCATCTTATTGGCATTAAGCGCAACGCCAGTGTTGGCGTCCAGCTATAGTTATGACTTCAACTACCGCCTCGATAACAATACCCAAACCGCGACAGTTGCAACTTTAGATATAACCCAAGGCAGCAACGGTGTTGACTTCACTCTTTCAACAGCAGACATGAGCTTTTTAGGCGGAACACCTTTCATCATGTCCCTTAGCTTTGGTGGCGCTAATTCTTATGCGGCAGGGGGCTATACCAACTATTCTGGAGATGCCGATCTAAAGTCTTTCAAGGCTGAAAATGGTGTAGGCACCTTCGATTTTGGCTGGATAGCCAGCTTCAACACAAGCAACGCGCCATCGGCCGACCGCTTGGTCAGCAACGAAAGTGTCGCCTGGACCATGACAACAGGCAACCTGAGCGACTACATCACGATGATATCCGCGAATAATAGTGGCCTGAGTACCGTAGCCGAGCTGCACATTAATGCAATCAACAACGGGAATTCTGTAAAATATATTACTCAAATATCGGCAGTCCCCCTACCTCTGCCTATATTTTTAATGCTTGCTGGACTAGGCTTAATAGGCCTCACCTCGTCAAAACGCAACAAGTTAAATAAATTTTAACATATCATTGACATATTAAAGGGGGGAGAGCATTATAGATAAGTGGGCAAACCACACTATAATAAATGCATTTAATACGCGGTAAACTTATATGAAAAAGCCACACCTGCTGTGAGGCAGGGCCGGAAAGTAACAGGTCTTAATCTTTTTAGTAGTCGAGTGAGATGGCTGTGCTGCTCTAGTAAGTTATTTAGCAACATGAACGTTCATAAAAATAACTTTTGGAGATTTAAAATGAAGAAATTAATCGTATCAACAGCAGCGCTAGCGCTACTGACACTATCGAGCATGGCATCAGCAGCAAGCATTTCAATCTTATCAGGCGGAACTGACTTTGATACCAGCCCTGGCGCTGTCTTAGTTACCCACGGCCTGAACCACGTAACGACCTCTCACGGCTACACTATGGGCGTTGGCAGTGATATGGATGTCGTATTTGACCTTACCGAAAATCTGACTCCTACTAATATTGGTACAGACGCTGATTTTGCAAGCATGACGCTGAGCATAGCCGACGGCGCAACCACGCTATACTCCTGGACAACAGCTCCGTCTTTAGCTGGTTTTTATGACAGCATTGTTGAAACTGTTGGTTTAGCTGCTGGTGTTGTTTACACTGTGACAGTAGCGGGTACTTTCTTTGCGCCACCTACAACTGGCAGCTATAACCTAGCCATGTCTGCGGTACCTGTTCCAGCAGCACTCCTGTTATTTGGCCCAGCGTTACTAGGTATGATGGCTATGTCACGCCGCAACCGTAAAGCTGCCCTAAGCGCTGCCGCTTAAAAAAACAGCTTACAAAAATTAGCCCAGGCACGCTCTACGAATATCGTTGAACTGCCTGGGCTTTTTTGTTTTCCGAATATTTGTTCTAACAATGGACTCAGAACCGTGAGCAAACACCTATTCCCCTTCTTACTGCTAATTTTTAGCACAGCGAGCTTTGCCGAAGAGCAATACAAAATCAATCCCGGCGATATAATTGAGATATCAGTCTGGGGTGAAGAAGATATGCAGCGGGGAGTTAGAATTTTACCTGACGGCACCTTCTCTTACCCTCTTGTCGGTATAGTTGACACCACCAATCATACCCCTAGCTCACTGCAAGACGCTATGACTGAGAAACTTTCTGAGTTTTTTGCTGCGCCAGAAGTACTTGTCTCTGTTAACAGCACCGATGGCAATGTGTTCTATGTGCTTGGCAATGTAGCATCACCCGGCATGTATCCCATGCAATTTAAAGTAAACATAATTCAAGCGCTTGCCAAGGCTGGAGGCTTAACTACCTACGCTGATGAAGACGCCATCAAGCTAATTCAGTCTAACGGCACCATCACCACCCTCTCTTACGCCGCTTTCAAAAAAGGCAACGAATTAGATAAAAACCTGAATCTACACAGTGGCGACGTTATCATTGTCCCATGAAACTTTTGCACCATGAGACCACCTCACCTATGCAGCCCTTAATTACGGTTTTCTTGGCACTTCTAGTCTGCATGGCACATGCAAATGCCTCAAACAGCTCCATTTCAGGCTCTTTAAATCAAAGCCTTACCCACAACGACAACATTTATCTGGAAGAACAAAAAACAAAAGCCAATACATATCAAGTCACACCAAAGCTCACCCTTAAAAATAAATACTTACGCGGTGAAAGAAATCTCCACATCAGCAATCGGCTCAGCAAGGAGCATGCACGACAAACGACTTTACGCTCACTGCTGGATATCAGTGCCGATATCACTCATAGCCACAGTATGCGCGCGCAAAGCCAGGCAAATGCCAGCTTTATTGAAGGACTGATTAAAGATCAAGCTGACGAGGACAGCGGGGATTTCACTAACAACCAGAAATTCCAAGAACACAAATTAAACCATCGCACCAGTTACACTACAAGCCCCACTCAAACCCTTAAGCTAAACATATCAGCCCTAAACAAACGCTACGACTCATCCAGTCTCAACGATTACCAAACAGCCGCGATCAAACTAGGCTCAAGCTGGTCGGCAAGTAAAACAATAAGTATCGAGGCAAACCTCACTCTTGATAGCACACGCTATGTAGAAAAAACGAATATTAGAAAAAATAGCTTAGATTTCTCAACAGCCATACAACACTCACTAAAGCAGCGTAGTGATGCAACAATTGGTTATGCCGATAGCAAATCCAGCACAAACACGCAAACATGGTATGGAAGTGCCAGCCACTCATACCAAGGTGATATATACAGCGTCATATTTACAGCCGCTCGTAATGTGTCAGCCAGTGGAATAGGCCTAGAACAGATTACCGATAAAATAAACGGGGTAATAAACTGGCAAACCAGTAGCTCAACGCGATTGACATTTGAGGGAAGCGCCCGACATAGCTATGCACAACCGGAGTTCGGCTACTTTGGCAAGAGCACCGTTGATATTTCGTCCTCATTCTCTCATCAAATTAATAAAAAATGGCAATACTCCTTAGCCTACCAGCACCGTCGATTTGATGGTAAAGTAGGTAATTGGCATGTAGCCAACAAGCTTGTATTTACTTTAAAGTACAATCAAGATCTATATAAATTTTAGTAGTGATGAATACACTTTATGGATAACCAAGCAGTACAACTGAAAGACATCTTTGGGATTATTTTCAGAAGAAAGATACTGATCCTGTTGGTCAGTTTTTCAGTCATGGCCATTAGTTTCTTTGTTATCTTTCAGCTCCCGCCTGTTTTTAGCTCAACAGCAGTTGTCTCAATTGAAGAACAGCAGGTTCCACGTGACCTGATTGAATCTACCGTTACAAGCTATGCTACAGAACGCATTCAGGTTATCAAACAGCGCGTACTGACCATTGAAAATATTGTTCAAATAATAGACAAATTCAATCTATATGAAAAGCAAATAAGTCGCCTGAATGTCACAGAATTATCTGATATGTTCAAGCAGAGCATAAATATTAGAATGATTAATGCGGATGTAAGTGGCTCAAAACGTGGGCGCGGCATGCGCACCGCGATAGCCTTTACCGTATCGTTTGAATATTATGACCCAAGCTCTGCTCAGAAAGTCGCTAGCGAAATTACCACGCTGATTCTTAATGAAAACATCAACACCCGCACATCACGAGCAAAAGAAACTTACGATTTCATCAACGATGAAGCCAACAAGCTAAAACAAAAAATCCAAGATATCGAAGAACAAATAGCTGAGTATAAACAACAGTTTGGCAACTCCATGCCCGAATTTCTTGTATATAACATGTCCACGATTAAGAGCTTAGAAGATCGTATCACTATAATTAACGACAATAAATCCGAGTTAGTCGAGAAAAAGACAGTTCTTGAACAAATTCTTGGTAGCAATAATACCGCGAATACACCAAATCAAGTGATAAACGACAGTTTGATAGAGCAGCGAAATGCCAAACAAAAGCTCAACGAATTAAATTCGCTCCATGACGAACTACTCAATAAATACTCGCCACAACACCCCGATGTTAAAAAAGTACAGCGCGAATTAGATGATATTAAATCAAAAATCAAACAATATACTGAATCACACGGTGATGATCTGGAAGCCACAACACCACCAACAACAATTGCTCCAGCATATGAAAATATTGATTACCTAAAATTAAATAGTGAACTGTCACAGCATAACCATAAGATTGCTAGTTTCGACATCGAGATTCGAAAGACTAAGCGTAAACTAGAAGAATTTCGACAACGTATTGCCGCAACACCACAAGTAGAGCGAGGTTATAACGACTTATTGAGGGGCCTTGACAGTACCCAGAGAAAATTTTCTGAACTATCAGGCAAACAAATAGAAGCAGAGCTTTCCCTCACACTAGAAGAAGGCAATATGGCAGAGAGCTTCAAACTTCTTGAGGCCGCCAGAAAACCGTCTAAACCAACCAAGCCCAATCGTCCTAAACTCATAGTGTTAGCCGTTGCCGCTTCATTTGGTTTAGCATTTGTCCTGGCATACTTATTAGAGCAGCAATCACCAAGACTTCGGGGAAGCGAAAGAGTGTCAGCGGCAGTCGGCAAAGAACTGCTAATGGTCATCCCCAAAATAGAAACTATCAAAGACCAAACAAATAAACAAAAGCAACTATTCCTCTTTGTTTCTTTTGTCATTGCATTGATTGCGGCTCTGACCTTAATCGTTCATTTCGCTATCATGCCTTTGGATTTGGCCGCTTATAAAGCACTTGATAAATTGGGCATAATGTAAAAGGCAACATCAGGTAGTCATTATGAAAGTAAAATTAGATCTGGAAATTCTCGAACGGAATAGAATAATTATGGGTCTACAGTACGACCCACGTAGCGATATTTTTAGAATGCTGCGCACCAAAGTCCTATCAGCAATGAATGAGGGAGGATATAGTAGTATCGCTATTTGCTCTCCTCTCGCGGGTGCAGGCAAAACAATGATCTCAATCAACCTTGCCATTGCTATGGCAAAAGTCTCCAAAACAAGTGTAATACTGATAGATCTGGACCTAAGGCGACCTTCTGTACATCAAGTATTAGGACTTAAGCCACAATATGGCTTATTAGATTATCTAACGAGTGAAGCCGAATTCAATGATGTGCTACTTAAACCGGATATTGATAATCTCTATATAGTCCCTGCGCGTGGCTTTGCTGTTGAGGGCCGAGGTGCCGCTCGCAATTCTTCGGATCTCATATCATCGCAAAAAATGAAAGATACAATAAAACACATTACAAAAAATGGAAAAAACCGCCTCATCATTTTTGATACACCACCATTGCTGCTAACAGACGACGTGCTCAGCGCATTGCCTTACGTTGATTCAACCTTATTGGTGGCAGAAGATGGCGGAAATACTGAAAAAGAATTAAGACTAGCCCAGTCACTGCTTTCACATACCCGCTTGATTGGCTGCGTCCTAAACAAATGCGACAACGTACCGCAGTATCAATACTATTAAACTGCCTTTTCTAGCAAAGGCTACAGATAACTATTTACTTGGGGATGAAAATGGAAGATAAAATTTGTATGGTTGGGTTGGGGTATGTCGGACTGCCTCTTGCTGTTGCATTTGCTGAAAAACTACCAGTAGTTGGCTTTGATATAGGACAAACTCGAATTGATGAATTACAAGCGGGATACGACAAAACATTAGAGGTTGAAAACGAGCTTTTAGCCACAGTAAAAAACAACATTACATACACTGACAAAATAAATGAAACAGCCGATTGTAATATATACATCATCACCGTCCCAACTCCTATTGATTCATCTAACCGTCCAGATTTAACTCCCCTTGTTGAATCATCAAGATCAATTGGCAGCGTACTCAAGCCCAATGACCTAGTCATATACGAGTCAACAGTATACCCAGGTGTCACTGAAGAAGTCTGTGTACCCGAGCTAGAAAAAGTTTCTGGACTGAAGTTCAATACAGACTTCTACGTCGGATATTCCCCTGAAAGAATTAACCCCGGCGACAAAGAACACACAGTTAAGAAAATCCTGAAAGTAACTGCAGGCTCAACGCCTGAAATAGCCACACGTGTAGACAACCTATATAAAATGGTCATCACTGCTGGTACTCACTTAGCATCTAGCATCAAAGTAGCTGAAGCCTCCAAAGTCATTGAGAACACTCAGCGCGATGTCAACATCGCACTCATTAATGAACTAGCTCAAATTTTCAATGAAATGGGTATTGATACACAAGAAGTTATAAGGGCTGCCGCAACAAAATGGAATTTTATAAATCTACATCCAGGTCTAGTAGGGGGACACTGCATTGGTGTAGACCCATACTACCTAACCTTTAAAGCTGAAGAGCTTGGCTACAAACCTAACCTTATTCTTGCTTCTCGCCAAATCAATAATGGTATGAGCAAGTACATTGCTGAAAATACGATCAAGGAAATGATAAAGGCAGGAAAGCTAATCAAAGGTGCCAATCTTCTCCTATTGGGTGTAACTTTCAAGGAAGATTGCCCAGATATACGTAACACAAAAATAATTGATGTTATACGAGAGTTAGAAGAATACAGTATCAACGTCCATGTCTATGATCCATGGGTCGATCCAGAAGAACTCCGTGAACATTATGGCTTAGAGCTGACTGCCGACCCTTTTAATAGCAGTGATAGCTCATTTGATTGTGTCATTGTCGGTGTTGCCCATCATCAATTTAAGGCGCTCAACGAAGATGACTACCAAGCCCTTTGTGGCAGCAAGCCCATAATCATTGATGTAAAAGGCATAGTAGACAATCCAACGTGGCGCCTATAAGCCTTTATGTTTTTTGGTCAAAAGCTTTAAAAGTTAGCCCAAAAGCAAAAGTGTCGCTTAGAGAACGATAATAAATATGATTCAGAATCTAACAGAATCAAAAATATACATTCTAATGTATTCAAGCATAGCAACGTATATAGGAGTCGTCTTCCTCACGTTGGTAACTCTCGGACTTAAAGCAAAGGCCAGATTATTCCCCCTTCTCATAGCAGCCATTCTCACTTTCAAACAAAAGAAACTATGCCTACTAATTTCTACTAAGTGGGCTGCTATGCTTACCGTCTTAAAAGATGGAGACATGATAACAGTGAAGAACTGGGCCCACGGCATTAAATTTGAATCATATCCACTAAGCATCAAAACACCTACAACCATGGATTTATGATAATAAATGCCCAAAAACCCACAGGTGAAGTCAATTAACGATACACCTAAAAATAATATCGCTTGGATCATAGATAAATTTATTGGTAAGCAATGCTTATCGATTAATGACTATCCAGAAACAATAGCACCTTATTATCAAAGAAGCTTAACTGCCTGTTATGGCACGATTCTGCACAAATGTAGGCAACCGGAAGTCGAAAGAGGTTTGTTTGCCCTCAAAAAGGCTCCCTACAACAACATACATCGAAACCTATGAAGAGCACCACACACCATGATTGACTCCCCCATTTTCCTTGTAGGTGCTGAACGATCTGGCACAACATTACTTAGACTCATGCTAGACAGCCATCCAAGCATTCGCTTTTTTCATGAGTTTGTATACGTAGTTGATTATATAGAAGATGGAAAATACCCCGATATTGAGAAATTCCGAAATCAACTTGAACTAGACCGGGTTTTCCAAGACTCTAATCTGAAAATTTCAGGTAGTGACCATTACATTGAAATTGTTCGAGATTTTTTAGAGCAAATCAACGACAACCCCAATAACCTAATTGTCGGCGCCACGGTCCATAGAAAGTTTAACTATCTAATTGATATTTGGCCTAATGCACGTTTTATACATATCGTTAGAGACCCTCGTGACGTCGCCAATTCATACATAGCAAAGGGGTGGGCAGGAAACTCGTGGCATGCAGTTGATGCCTGGCTACATTCCGAAAACCTATGGGATAGGTTGGTGATGACACTCGATTCAGATCGTTTCATTAATATCAAGTACGAAGACCTCATCGTATCACCCGAAAAAGTATTGCACACAATATGTTCCTTTCTTCACGTCGATTTTAGTAATGAGATGTTCTCATATCAAAAGCATACAACCTTCTCCCATCCAGACAAAAATCTGATTACTCAATGGAAAGAAAAAAGTACAGATCAAAATATAAAAATAGTTGAATCACGAACGCGAAAATTCCTAGAATTATATGGTTACGAAAAACACAGCGGCGGAGACCATACCCCATCGCCCTTGCTTATACGCTACTTTAATTTTGACAACAGAGTTAGGAAGCTATTTTTTTCATTAAAACGCTATGGCTGCACACTAAGGACCCTAGATTTCATAAGCAGAAAAATAATAAAGAATCAAAGATTTAGAGTTAAAGTAAAAAGAAAACTTGATTCAATCGACAGGAAATACATCAAGTAGAACCCTTGAGGTATATGGAATATCAATCACTCTATCCTACCTGCCATACCATCAGATATGACTTATTTACTCACTCAGACCGTAGCAATTATGAGGCTTACTTCACACTCCTTCAATTTTCATAAAAAACATTCTCATCTTGATTTTAGTTGTTATCACACCTGTCGTCATATATTAAACCACAAATAAAAAATTAAATTATTTGTCACAATATATTTTAAAAACACTAGAAAAGCCCTTACTGGCAAGGTGAAAAATGTTTTTTAGTTTAAAACATTAGAACCGTCACAAATTTCTTCAGCTCAATCGCGTAATATAGTGGAGTCTGGGCTTTATGTTGATTCAAAAATACCAACGTGTCGATAACACTCTGGAGAATAACGTGCGTAGAAGTATCAATCACATCAACAAACTAATGCAATCTGCACTCCTCTTCTCACTTTTACTCATAACCCTCTCAGGGTGTGGTGGAAGCCCCACGGAACCAGATGATGCGAATAATCCAGACGGTCTTAGCAATCAAGATAGTGCTAACGATCAGGGTGGTACTGACAATCAAGATGATGACACACCACAGTATGCACTAGAATCTCCTAAAAACCTTATTGCGCCTTTCCCTGCGGGCAATGGAGCATATGTCACATGGGATAAGGTAGATGGGGCCGAATCGTATCAAATTCTTTCCGGCGATACATTGATAGAGACAACCGCTAAAAATTACTCATATAAACTTCGTTATGCCGAACCGGGAACAAAATACGATATCAGTGTCACAGCACTTGGACCTACAGGAGACAGTGCGCCAGCAATACTTAATGTCACAACAACTCAACCAGTCAACGCTGAATATCACTTCCCAGATGGAGTTCCCTATCCATGGGTACTCGATAGTGATGGGTTTATTGACAGACGCTCACTGGTAGTCACTGGTAGTAGCAATCAAACTGAAAATACAATAGTTAGATATGTTTCATCAAGTGGGGACGACAACAGTACTGGAGATCATCCTGATCGGACATGGGCCACACCGAAAAGAGCAATCGAGTATCTGGTAACCCAAACTGAGAATGGCCAAACACCTAGCTCAATTCACATCCTTTTCAAACGAGGAGATCAATTTAATATAGAGAAAGATGATTTTTTATTGCAATATATTCAGGGAGTTTCCCCAGAAAACCCGATTTTTATTGGCGCTTATGGGGCAGGAAATAGACCCAAATTTGTACCAACCACATATGATGGAAATGGTATTAGAACTGCTGCAAACAGGCCGGATGGCACGCCAAAACACATCATTATTCAAGGCCTAGACTTTCACCATATGCTAAGGGATCCAAATAGCTCACAGTGGGTCAATACACTCGGTTTTGTCGAAGCACAAAAAACCTCAATGGCCTTCAACACTGAGGCTCAATGGCTTATTATAGAAGACTGTCGCTTTCAGTATTTCGGTGGGGGTAGAGGCGCTAGCATGCTAGATGAAAATCTCCTAAATCCACAATCAAGGCCTGAATACATCCTATTAAGAAGAAATATTGTTCGATATAATTGGGGCAATCAATCACTTTCGCATAGCCAAGGGTTTTTAACAAAATGGGCTCATAATATCGTACTAGAAGAAAATTTATTCGACCATAATGCTTGGCTTAGCGACCCCTTAAATAGAAACTTCCCACATCCAAGTACGCCTAACGCATACCCAAACACCTTTAGCCATGAATTGTATCTTCAATATACGCCATACGACATTGTTGTAAGAAATAACATCGTATCAAGAGCATCGGACATTGCTATAATGGCTAGAAGCGGAGGACATATTTATAATAACCTGATATTAAGCTCACCTGTTGGCATCATGATCAGCAATGCTGGAGAGGTTGTTAACAATACAATTTTGTATAGTCGAGATATAATAAGCGTAGATAAAAGTAGCGCTGATTATAAAGACAATAATTATCTAGACAGCTATGACACGAATAACTACACCAGACAGCGACATGGCTGGGGTATTCAGTCATTGTGGTATTCTAAGGCTCTTATAAAACATAACATTGTTGCCCATAAGTCGGATGATGTAGAAGGACCCGGGTTCGCATTTCACTTTTCTGAAGGTGAACCCGGTATCGAGAACAGCACATTGGGGACATCAATTCACAAATCAGAAGTAGATCTAGTAGAAAATGTAGCCTTTAATTTTGGTAGAGGTATTTGGATATACGATTTTTCCACAGTACGTGCGAACAGAAATGTTATATCCGCCTCCATGGATACAATGGCCGTCAGATATCATAAATTAGCTCCAGACTATAAAACTCAACATACATGGAATAATAACTATTACAATACAGAGTCGGACTCTAGTTTAATCATGAATTATGATCAGGAAACAACTACTGCTTGCTCAGATTCACAGTCTCTTCTTTCCGACACAAATAGCCTATGTATTAGTAAATTCAGTGATTCAGCAAGAGATATCGAAAGCTACCAGATTGCAAGAGGAAAACCTTCAAATTTAGAGTCATTCTTAGATGATGTCGCAAATAGAGAAGGCGGTATTTACAATCCAGAATTGGATGTAAAGAACATCCAAAACTACCTGCGCGCTGGTTTCAATAATGCTATATTCTCATTCGAGAAATAACGATTATCATTGAAAGGTTAAGATGGACTGGGCATTTTTAGCACCGTGGATTGAAAATGAAAACCAAAAATGGTTATTTTCTGAAATTAACAATCCCGGAGGGAAAATCATACCAGTCCCATCTGGATTTGAGCATGACAGCTTCAGAATGCAAACAAGTGCAGCGGAGTGGTGGCAATACCTTAAGTATGCCAATAAAGCACTAAAGGTCTGCCACCCAAGTCAATGCGGATACATCACATTATTTCCCCAAATCCCTACCGCACTAGGCTTAAGAAAGCGCTTTTCAGCGTGTAATTATCCAATAATTGCCTGGTCGTTTAACTTAGGGGCTTTGTACAGCGGTATCAAAGGAGAGATGGCAAAGCATGCTCTTAATAGTGTCGACAAATTCATTGTTCACTCTACAAGCGAGGTATCGAGTTACAGCTCATGGCTAAATATAGATATTAGCCGCTTTGAATTTGTCCCCCTACACAGACCATTAAGGCCAATCGGCCACACAGAGGAACAAGATAGTCCATTTATTTTAGCCATGGGAGCAGCAAGGCGTGACTATACAACGCTTATTTCTGCCGTTAAGAAGCTGGGCTACAGAACAATTATTGTTGCGCCTGAACATGCTCTATCAGGTATTGATATTCCAAACACAGTAGAGGTTTTATCTAACCTTACAATTGATCAATGTAACACCCTAACCCAGCAAGCACGTATTTGTATCGTCCCAATTGCCAACAACGTAACCGCGTCGGGCCAAATCACAGTTATTGATGCAATGATGTACGGGCGACCCGTCATAGCAACAGATTGTATCGGTACTCATGACTATATCAAGCACGAAAAGAATGGTCTTCTTGTTCCGATAGCAAATGTCGATAAAATGACTGAAGCAATTTCAGAGTTGTGGAAATCCCATAATTTAAGAGAATATATCTCTCAACAGGCAAAAAGCTACGCCATGGATAACTACTCAAAACCTGCCGCTGCAAAGAAGCTCAAAATATTGATGCAAGAGTTTGACTCTTGACACCACTTTAGCCGCTCAATTGACCTAGCCATTAAAAAACCTACTCATTAGGATGTAGCATGAGAATCACTTTTCTTTTATCAACAGCCAATATGTCAGGTGGCGTTAGGGTTATATCAATTTACGCAAAATATTTACAGAAAGCGGGTCACACCATCTCAATTGTTTACCGACCCAAAAAGACCCCTTCTTTTACTCAAAAAGTAAAATCATTATTGCGAGGTAGGGGCTGGCCTACAGTTAAAGCGCTCCCACCGTCTCATATTGACGCCCTTAATGTGAATAAAGTACTCCTCGAATCAGTTAGAGCAGCAAATAAAAATGACATACCAGATGGAGACGTGATTATTGCAACTTGGTGGGAAACTGCTGAGTGGTTAAAGCAGCTCCCCCCTACAAAAGGGAAAAAAGTCTATTTCATCCAGCACCATGAAATACACAGCCACCTTCCTATCGAACGCGTAAAAGCAACTCTTCGAGAACCCTCCTTTAAGCAAATCACCATTGCACAATGGATTGTCGACATACTGAATAAATATTACCATCAAGACAACATTACTTTAGTCCCAAATGGTGTCTGTACTGATTTCTTTCACTCGCCTCCAAGAGGGAAAAACTCAACGCCCACCTTCCTAATAATGTACTCAGAAGTTTTATTTAAAGGTTGTGATATATCAATTCAAGCATTTGAGCACGTTAAAAAAAGATACCCAGATATAAAACTGTACCTATTTAGTTCTCATAAACCAGTCAGATCCCTACCAATCCCGGAATGGGCCGAATTTTATTATCAGCCTAGCCAAGAGACTATCCGCAGCCTCTACAGTCAAGCGGATGCGTATATCTTCAGCAGTCGATCAGAAGGGTTTGGTCTTCCAATTTTAGAAGCAATGGCGTGCAGAACACCTGTTATAGCCACCCCTACAGGGGCTGCACCCGAACTATTACAAAATGGGGGCGGGACTCTTCTAGAAAATCATGATGTCGAAAAAATGGCAGAGTGCATTATTAAATACATCGAAATGAGTAACACTGATTGGCAACACCTTTCTGATAGCGCATACACGTCGGCTCGCGCCCATGACTGGGGGAAATCAGCATTACTCTTTGAGAAAACATTAATAAATACCTTAAATAATTAACGCTATATTTTAACATTTGAGGCACTGCTTCGTTCTTTATCCATGTAAATAAACCCTGCTGCGACACCAGAAAATGCCCAGTATATGTACGGTATGTGGCCTACGGAACTCACCGTAGCAATAATAAACAGCATCGCTGACAGCACAGCTAACAAAACCCTGGCCATCAAGGCCAAATCTGGCTGAGACTCACGAAGCAACTTGGTTTGCTTGTATAGAGCCAATAATAAACCAATAAATATTGTGCAAAAAAGAAACAATCCAATCAGACCTGTTGACAAGGCAATGTGGATATAGCTATTGACCACATCGATAATTCCCTGCCCCTGCTGCATCACTTGCATTTCGGGTGAATCCCGGTAGTGTCGATCACCAAACAGAGGGGTTTTCTGGAAAACCAGCCATGACTGTTCAATCAATTTTTGCCGATAATCTACACTTCCTGCAGATTCTGTGTCATCTGCTACTCCTGGTAAAAGATTAATTATTTTTTCACCTTGGGGGGTAATCATTACAACTGGTAACAACAACGTTGCCAAAAAAGCTGCTTTCAGATAGTGCTTTATTGCTGCCCGACCACTCCATATAAAGACGACCCACAGCACCGCGAGACCAAGCCAAGGCCCTCTTGAGAAAGTCGCGATCAAACCTATAAATAATATTATACCAATCAGGCTTATTCTCTTTTTCTGTGTTGTCGCTTGCCTAAGGTATAGCCATGCACCAATAGCAATCACCAAAAAATAACCTAGTCCAATCGGTGATGAAAAGACACCTGTAGCGCGCAGTGAGCCCCCCCGCGCAAGATAGTTAGGTGTTTGAGCAAAACCCTGCTGAGCAACGGGAAGAGCGTTGAATAATAACCAATGCTTAGCTGACTCAAAGCAAGCAATTACTGATAGCGGTAATGCGACTATTAAGATAATACAAAATAATCGCTTAAATTGTTCTTTATCGAGTAAATTGCGACTTATTACAAAATATGGAAGGTAGACACCGAGAACAATATAAACAACCTGTCGCAAAGCATTAGTTACAGAATCATCGCGAAATACTAGCAATGAATTAAATAAGATAAACAGCATAATGTACTTATCAGATTTCATGCCATACATAGGTACAGCGGTCTTACTCATTTGATGGATTGATGCCAAAAGGAGCACGGCCAGTAACATAGGATAATCTAGCCTTATTATGAACCTAATCCCACCGAATCCAGGTATCTCTGAAAACGTTATAGGCAACACGCATAGAAGGAGAATATAATATAGTGGCCGCTGCCGCTGATCCGTCGGCATGCTATTTCGAATGACAAGGATGATGAGAAGCACTAGCACCCAAAAGTTTGGTGCCAAAAACCCCGCAATGATCATCAGGTACCAAATTTTCTTCCAGCTCGCAAACTCTTCTGGACCTTGAACCTCAGCCATAACAGGCTCTAA
>Ga0316204_10006721_pt1 | contig 17427 bp, 11 predicted proteins | sample 6monrhotite_MG_2_FD_205661 | JGI IMG/M metagenome (GOLD analysis project Ga0316204, IMG submission 205661) | Microbial mat bacterial communities from mineral coupon in-situ incubated in ocean water Damariscotta River, Maine, United States -... | ecosystem: Environmental > Aquatic > Marine >... | reverse complement strand
ACGTGACGCTCAAACAACGAGCCCGCAACTGCCGAGACCGCTCTCGCCAGTCCCATCAACCTCCGTCAAACAAAGCCGTACCCCTCGCCCCGACCCCAACGAACCGAAACCGACAAACCGACAAACCGACCCGACACCCCACCGACCCAAAACAAAAGGCCCCGCCACCCCCGAAAAAATCGAGTTCAGCGAGGCCTTAAACGCTGAAGAATCAGCGCAAAATGCGTCCCCTTACGGGGTGGTCAGGCAGAAGTCGTAGGAGCCGCTGCCGCTGTAGGACTCGACAACCCACAGGTAGTAGCCGCGGTTGCCGCTGTAGGAGATGACCTCATCGGAGCTCGAGTCGGTGCTGCTGTCCATCGTGCGCCAGTTGCCGGTGCGGTTGTTGTACTTGTAGAGGTACAGATCGAAGTCAGCGCCGGAGGGACCGGACAGCGCTCCGTCGTGGTCGCCGCGGGAGCTGGTGTAGTAGTAGGTGCCGTCGGGCTGGTACTCGTAGTCGCCAGCGCCGGAGAGGCTGCCGGAGTACGAGGCGTCGTAGCCCTCGCAGGGGTCAGCGGTGGTGGTGCCGCCGTCGCCGCCCGTCGTGCCGCCGTCGCCGCCGGTGGTGCCGCCGTCGTCGCCGCCGAAGGTACCCACGTAGCCCTCAATCCAGCTCTCGAAGGCGTCGGTACGGGTCGAGACGCCGTACTGGGTGCAGCGGGAGTCGCCGTAGGAGGTCAGACCGCCGACGTAGACGTCGGAGCCGCGGGTGACGAAGGCGGGACCGCCGGAGTCACCGGAGCAGGGGCCCGTGCCGCCGGAGGCGGTCTGGCCGTAGGAGATCTGCGTGGCGGAGTCACCCGAGGAGGGGCAGCCGGTCACGGAGCAGCCGAGGCCGCCGAGGGCCAGATCGACCTGCTGCTTGGTGCCGTAGGCGCCGCGCTCGGTGTAGCCGAAGCCCGCGAAGTTCAGGTCCATGCCGACGTCGGAGGAGGTGAAGCCATCGGCGCTGGGCAGCGGGGCCACGGGGGTCACCGACTCGGTGATGGCGCTGGAGAGCTCGATGAGCGCGATGTCGTTGCGCAGGGTGGTCCGGCTGTAGCTCGGGTGGTCGATGATCGTGGCGACCGTGTAGACGTGCGAGCTCAGGTCCGAGGACGGGTCGTCACCGACGTAGATGGCGGTGTTGCTCGTGGTGGCACCGGCGACGCAGTGAGCGGCGGTGATGACCCACGAGTCAGTGATCAGGGTACCGGAGCAGAAGGGGCTCACGTAGACGGTGCTGCCGGAGCGCTGATGCAGGCTCACGACCGCGTCGTGGTACCACTCGTCCGGGGCGTCGCCGCGGTAGATGTAGTAGCCAGCCTCGACGTCCATCTCGGGACCGACGCCCTCTTCGACCGTGATGTCGCCGAGCGGGGCGGTGTCACAGCCAGCAAGGCCAGCAAACAGAGCGGTGAAAGCGACCAGGGTGAGCCTGTTCATGTGCGGAATCTCCAGGAGCGTTTCGTGGGCGGGCAGGACCGCTCGGGATGACCGGGGGCGGTACGAATTCTTATCTGCGTGACAAACATGTTTCTCGCGACAAGAAAATGCAAGTACTGAAATCCAAAAAGGTGAATGAGCGTTCATTCACTGATAAGTCCATGAAATCTATTCGGACAGATGTTCAAAAGTTTGAGGAACACACAGCCTCTTGACATTGATTTCAGGGTTTTTCTTGAAAAGAAGCCGGCCGTGTGGTCGACATCGAACAGGGGTAGAATCGCCCTTCGGAGGCGATGAATGTGGAGCTGGCTGGCGGGGGCGGCGCTGGCGACGCCGCTCACTGATGCACGCGTTGAGACGCTGGACAACGGCCTCACCGTGATCGTGGAGGCCCGACCGGAGATGGGCGTGGTCGGCCTGGATCTGCGCTTCCCGGTGGGGGCCGAGCGCGAGCGCGGCGGCCAGCTTGGGCTGACCCACCTCGTCGAGCACCGCATGTTCGGTGGATCCCGGCATGTCCCGCCGCGCGTGGACTGGCTGGACGTCGCGGGGATCCGCTGGAACGCCAGCACGAGCATGGACACCACCGAGGTGTGGATGAGCTTCCACCCCTCGGCGATGGAGCGGGCGCTCTTCCTGGTCTCGGATCACGTGGGCTGGCTGGGGGACGGCGACGACGCTCGCCAGCAGCAGCTCACCAGCGCCCTGGAGGCGGACATCGCCGGGGTGCTGCAGGAGCTGAAGGAGCGCTACCCCACCCCGTCCCATCGAGCCCCCCAGACCCTGCTGGCGCTGGCGGCGCCGCCGGATCACCCTCACGCCCACGACGTCGCGGGCCAGCCCGGAGACATCGCCGCGGCGACCCCGGCGTCCATCCGAAGCTACTGGCTCACCCACTACGGCCCTGACAACGCGGTGCTCACGCTGGTGGGGGCGCTGGATCCGGACGAAGCGCTGGCGCGGGTCCGGCACTGGTTCGCCGATGTTCCAGCCCGGGCGCCGGCGCCGCCGCCGGCGCTGCCGCCGATCACGAGCGGGCGGGACGCGGGGCTCGCCGTCGAGCGTGAGGGGTGGATGGCCGCGTGGCCGACGCCGGGGCTCGCTCACCCCGACGCCCCGGCGCTCACGCTGATGGCCGGCGCCCTGCGTCAGTCGCGGCCGGAGGACGGCGCCCTCATCGCCTGGAACGGCCGCGAGCGGCTCGGCTTCTTCCTCTACGCCGCCTCAGGCGATCCGGAGGCGGCGGCCAGCCTGGCGGCGGCGCGGCTGGAGGCGGTCCTCTCCAATCCCGATGGGCAGTGGGCTGCCGGCCTGGAGCCCGCCCGCCGCGCGGCGGTGGCTGGGATCGAAGATGCGCTGGCGCGGCCGGAGGGTCGGGCGGCGTGGCTCGGGCGCTGCTACCTGCGCTGGGGCGATCCCAACTGCGCCGCCGACGCCGTCGCCAGGCTGGAGGCGGTGACCCCCGAGGCGATCAGCGAGGCCGGGCGGCGGCACCTCGTCGCGGCGCGGCGCTCGACGCTCACGCTCTCCCCCGCGCCGTCAGCGCCGCCGCCCGAGCCGTGGACCGGCGGCGGGGAGCCCCCCCGAGCGGACGTGGCCCCTGAGCCCCCGGCCGCCGCCGCCCACTGGCCGGACAGGAGCGCGCCGCCGCCGCTGGGTGCCGCCGAGCCGAGCGCCCTGCCTCCCCCTGAAGTCGCGGGCCTCCCAGGCGGCGCGCAGCTCTTTCATGCGCGCGCGCCGGGCGCGCGAGAGATCACCGTGACCGTGACGATAGCCCAAACCGCCGAGGTGAGCGGCGCGGCGGCACGGGCCTGGGCCGCGCTGGCGGGTGACCCCAGGCTGTCGGTCGCCGTGGGCTCGGACGCCACCCGCCTGTCGCTGCGCTCAGCGCCGGCGGCGCTGGAGGAGGGGCTGGCGGCCCTGGGCCGCGCGCTGGGGCGGCTGCGGTCCTCCGGCGCGGCGCTCGCTCAGGTCGTCAACGCCGCGGAGGCCGCCACCCTCGGCCTGAGCGATCCCCGCAATCCGGGGGCGCCGCTGGCGACGCTTCAGCGCGGGTGGTTCCTCGACGGCCCGCTCCGGCCGCCCGCCGCCGAAGACTGGGCGGCGCTGCGCCCCGGTCACGTCCGTCGCCTCGCGAGGCGCCTGCGCCGGGCGCCCATCACGGTGGTGAGCGCGGGTGATCTTCCCGTCGGAGTGATGGCTGAGGCGATCGCCCGGCACCTCCCTCGAAGGCGCGCCCTCAAGAAGCCCCCCGCCGCGGAGGCCGCGTCGTTCCCCGACGATCAGAGCTTCGCGGGGCTCCCGACGCCGGGCGGGCCGCGCGCGCGCCTGCTGCTGGCCCTGGAGCAGCCGCCGCTGGATCACCCCGACGCCTGGACCGCGGCGGTCCTGGCTCACGCCTTGGAGGGCGCCGCTCAGGGGCGGCTGGGCAACGAGCTGGGCCTCATCTACGGCCTGTCGGTGGACGTCGAGCAGAGCGGCGCCCACGGCCTCCTGATCCTCCGCACCGAGACCGCGCCGGAGACCGCCGCGGCCGCGGTCGCCGAGCTGGAGGCGCTGCTCAAGAGGATCGCCAACCACGGCCTGCCCCCCGCGCTCATCGACAGCGCGCGGCGCGATCTCGTGCGGCGCTGGGAGCGCTCCCGGGCCTCCGATGAGGACGCCGCGCGGCGGTACGACTGCTACCACCGGGGGCTGACCCTCGACGGTGAGCGCGCCGGGCTCTCCGCCCTCTCCTCGCTCACCCGGGAGGAGACCCGCCGCGTCGCCGAGCGCTACCTGGGGGCGGACGCGTCGCGGCGCTGGCTTATCGCCGCCGACCCGACCCGCGTGAAGGGGCTACCCGTCGCGTGGTCCACGAACTAAAGTGTGCTCGCCCCGACGAGGACGTCATGGAAATCGCTGAAGCTCTTAGCCGCCTGAATACCTTCGCCGACGTGCCGCTGATCGACCTGCGAGGCAGCTCCACGCTGTGGCGGGACACCCGCCTGGAGAGCGGCGAGACGCTCTGGGGTCAGGGCTCCGCGACCTTCGAGATGGGCCTGCTGCTCACCGGTCAGCTCGGCGCCTTCGTGAACGACACGGAGGTCGGCCGCATCAACCCGGGGCAGCTCGTGGGCGAGGCCTCGGTCTTCACCTCTCGCGTCCCCCGCTCCGCCGACGTGGCCGCGACCATGGAGGGCCGGGTGCTGCTGATCGACGCGGAGGATCTCGCGCTGATGCGCGGCCAGTTCCCGTCGGTCTACGACGCCCTCCTCGACCAGGCCCTCGTCCAGATCGTGCGCCGCATCAACGCGACCGACCTGGAGATCGCCAAGCTCGCGCCGGGCGAGGTGCCCGCGCCCGAGCGCCGGGACGAGAACATCATCCAGCGCTTCTTCAAGCAGATCGCGAACCCCTCGGGGGGCATCACCCCCATCGTGACGCCCATCCTGCGCTCCATGGAGGGCATGGAGGACGTCTCCGACGCGCTGCTCACCCGCATGAGCGCCGCCTTCGAGCCCAAGCGCATCAACAAGGACGATCCCCTCTTCCTGGAGGGCGAGCGCGGCAGCACTGTGTACGTCATCGCCGAGGGCGAGATCGACGTGCTGCGCAACGTGCCCGGCCGCAACGCCATGAAGCTCGTCACCCTCGGCCCCGGCTCCCTGTTCGGCACCGGCTGCCTGGTGCTGGGCGGCGGGCGGCGGGCGGCGTCCTGCGTCGCCACCACCCCCGCCTGGGTCTTCGAGATGACCCACGACAGCTACCGTCACCTCAAGGGCGACGAGGGGCGGATCTGGCGGGAGTCGCTCATGGGCGCGCTGCGCCACCAGATCATGCAGGCCAACGCCCTGCTGGCGCGCTTCAAGACTTGAGCCGTCGCCCCAGCGCCTGAACCGAGGCGGACGCCCGCGCCGCAGCCTTCGCCTCGTCCCTGAGCTTCTCGCCCAGCAGCTCCGCTGTGTGGGCGCCGTCGGGCCGGGCCAGCAGCTCACGGCGCACCTGACCCGCCGTCGTGGCGATCTCCAGCAGCCGCGCCAGCGTGGCCGTGAGCTGACTCTCGAGCGACGCGGTGGTCTCCAGCGCCCGGCGGTGGGCCTCCAGCGCTCGCTGGAGCCGCGCGCGCTCTCCCGCGTCCACGGTCTGCCCGGCCCGCTCCAGCGTCTCCAGACGCCGCAGCCGATCCTCCACCCAGCCCAGCTCCGCGTCGCTGGCTCCCGCGTCGAGGTGCTCCAGCTCCGCCTCAATCCGCTCCGCCGCCTCGCCCAGCGCTGACGCCTGCTCACCGAGCTGCCGGGCGGTGTCCCGGAGGTCGCGGATCGCCGGCTCGGGCAGCGTGTCGCTGAGCGCCTCCACCGTCTCCAGCAGCGCGGCGATCTGCTGCTCGGCCCGGTGAGCCAGCCCGGGCTTCTCCGGCGCCTCGGGCTCGGGCTCGGGCTCGGGCGCCGGCAGCGCCTCCACGCGCTTGCCGCGGAGCCCCTTGAGCCCCTTGAGCACCTCCTCCTCATCCATCAGCGGCGGCAGCGTCTGGCGCACGCCCTCCGTCGCCAGCGGCCGCAGATCCCGGCCGAAGGCGAGCGGCCACTCCCGCGCCTCCGCCTCGCCCATCATGGACCCCACCACCGGCAACAGGATGCTCAGCGAGATCATCAGCGGCAGCAGGATGAGCGGGTCAACCCCAAAGAGGGCAATGAGAAAGGGGAAGCACACCCACATCACGCCCACCATGGGCCCGGTCAGCTCCGCCAGCTCCTTCCAGGGCGAGTCCAGCCGACGGGCGCGGAGCGCCTTCGCCTCGTAGCCCAGCCGCCGGGCCATCCCCGCCAGCGCCTCGGCGCTGGACTCGTCGACCCCGTCCACCAGCCGGAAGCGCTTCTCCTCCAGCGTGCCCGGCGCGCGCAGGCCGTCCTCGGGCAGGCCCGCGAGGAGCGCCACCTCTCCAGTGAGCAGCCCCGTCGGCGTGGGCCCCCGGTTGGTGATGGCGCTGATGCCCGCCTCGATGCCCGCCTCCACCCCGGTGGCGATGGTCTCCAGCGCCTCGTCGACCTGATTCATCACCTGATCGAGCCCCGTCCGCCCCTCGCGCCTGCCGCGCCGCTTGCGGCGGCGCTTCCGGTGCCGCACCGCCGCCTTGACCTCCGGAGGCTGCCCCGTGATCTGCACCAGCCACTCCCCGATCGGGAGGTGGCTCGCGACCTCCATCCGAGCGACGGGCGCCACCTGCGCGTCCTCCGGCGCCCGCCGATTCACCAAGGCATCCGCCAGCTCACGGGCTCCCGCGGGCCTGCGCGAGGGCTCGCGCCGCAGCAGGGACGTGATGGTCAGGCGGAGCGCCTCGGGCAGATCCGGCCGGAGCTCCTCCAGCGGCGTGTAGCGCTCCTCCAGCTGACGCTGCAGTACGCCCACCGGGTTCTCCGCCGCGAAAGGCTCCCGCCCCGTCGCCGCGAGGTAGAGCACCGCCCCCAGCCCGTAGAGATCCGAGCGGGGGTCCGCGCGCACGCCCTCGTAGACCTCCGGCGCCGTGTAGCCTGAGGTGCCGAGCATCCCCGTGCTGCGGCGGGTCCGCCGGTCCTGGAAGCGGGCCAGCCCGAAGTCCGTCAGGGCAGCTCCCGGCTCGCCCAGCATCACGTTGGCGGGGCTCACGTCGCCGTGAAGAACCCCCTGAGCGTGCGCCTCCGCCAGCGCGCTGGCCAGGCGCTGCCCCAGCGAGCGCAGCCCCTCGGCGTCCAGCCTGGTCCCCGAGGCCACCGCCTCCCCGAGGGTGCGGCCCGGGTGGAAGGGCATGGAGAGCGCCGAGGCGCCGTCCACCTCATGCAGCTCCCAGGCGACCAGCGCCGCCGGGTGTCGCAGGCGGCTGGCCGCCTCAATCTCCCGCTTCAGCCGCGCCTGCATCCCAGGCTGATCCGCGAGGTGGGCGTGCAGCACCTTCAGCGCGACCTGCATCCCCCGCACCCGATCCGTCACCAGGTAGACCGTAGCCATCCCGCCGCGCCCGAGCACACCTACAACCTCGAAGCGCTCACCGAGCACGGTTCCCGCGGGAATGTCTGCCATTCGCTTGTCTCCACCATCACGGAACCTGACGACTGTCGATCGCTACTTAATTCCGACCGAAGCCCGTTCCTGGTCAGACATCAAACCAGAACGGTCGTTCAGTTTTGCCCATTGTCCAAGGAGTGAACAAGTATTCCTTCCAGGAAGGACAAATAAAACATAGACACATGGTTCAAAACCTGCTCTATTCCAATTCAGAAAAGGTTTTGAACAGCTCTTTATAAAGATAGTCCCCTTCGGAACCGCGCAGACCCCACTGGAGATTCTCATGACCCACCAGTCCCCGACCTTCATGGCCCGCAAGCCCACCCGCCTGACGCCCGAGCAGGAGCGGGCGATGGCGAGGGACATCCGCGCGGCCGAGCAGGTCGCCCATGAGGCCATTGCGGACCACCCGGCGGCCCTTGAGATCCTGAGTCGGCCCGCCGGTCGCCGCGAGCGCACCCGCGCCGGCGCCGTCGACCGCCTTGAGGAGGCCTACGAGGCCTTTGAGGCCATCTCCAAGAGGGACGCCTCCCTCCGCCCCGCCGCGCTGAAGGCCGGCGCCGCGCTGAAGCGCGCCCGGGATCTGCGCTGGACGCTGGCGATGAGCGGCAAGCGCATCGCCCGCGGCGAGGCCCGCCGGTTCGGCGGCGTCCTGATCGACGAAGAGGATCTGGTGCACGAGGGCTACATCGGCCTGCTCCGAGCGGCCAAGCGCTTCGACCCCGATCGCGGCATCCGCTTCTCGACCTACGCCCGCTGGTGGGTTCGGGCCCAGATCACCCGGGCCATCGATGAGGGCGGCCGCACCATCCACATGTCGGTCTGGGCCGTCGAGCAGGCGCGCAACCTGCGCAAGCTCCGCGACGAGATCGAGGCCTCCGGCGGGGTCGCCCGCCCCTCCTACCTCGCCGAGCAGCTCGGCATCTCCGAGGCCCGCGCCCGGCAGCTCATGAGTCCCGCCCGCTCCGTCTCCATCGAGACCCCCATCGACGGGGTGGGCCCCCGCAAGCTGGCCGACATGTTGCCGGCCAGCGACGCCCCGGCCCCGGACAGCGTCTACATCTGCTCCGAGGAGCTCGACGAGATGCGCGACGCCTTCGACGAGGTGCTGAGCGCCCGCGAGCAGCACGTCCTGGTGCGGCGCTTCGGGCTGGACAACGCCAAGCCCGGCACGCTGACCGAGGTGGGCGCCGAGCTGGGCCTGTCCCGTGAGCGCATCCGCCAGATCGAGGGCGCCGCCATCCGCCGGCTGCGCACCGCGGGAGACACCCGGCAGTGGCTCTAGAGCCCCTCGCTGACGCCGGGTTACCTGAACGGCAACCCCCGGAGACCTCTCATGCTCGTCCGCGAAGTGATGACCCGCAGCCCCGAGACCTTGAAGCCGAGCGACACCCTCTCGTACGCCCTCGAGCTCATGATCCGCTTCGACATTCGGGAACTGCCCGTCGTCAAGGATGATCGGCTGGTCGGAATCATCACGGATCGCGACATCAAGATGCTGCTCGGCCCCGGCGCCAGCACGGTCGATGAGAGCCTGCTCTCCGAGGCTGCCCTGGACATTGAGGTCTCCGAGGTGATGACCGCCGATCCCGAGACCATCGCCCCCAACACCGGGCTCTCCTCAGCCTGCCGGATCCTGGTCGAGTTCCGCATCGGCGCGCTGCCGGTCGTGAACCCGGAGCAGGGCAAGCTGGTCGGCATCCTGAGCGTCACGGACTGCCTCGCCCAGGCCGCCGCGCTCTTCGAGGAGCTGGAGTAGCCCCGGGGCTGCGCGCTCCCGCGCATCAAGACCGCCTCATCCGCCAGATGCGCCCGCCTTCATCCTGACGCACCAGCAGCCCGGTGCGCTGCCAGGCCCACTCCTGCAGCCGCGCCTTGTTCTGCCAGAGCGGCTTGTCGCCCCACCAGCGCCGGGGGCTGATGTGCCGCCCCGAGACGACGAGCTCGCCGATCTCGCCCCGCTTCACCGGCTGGGGCCGGGTACGCCACCAGGGCTGCTCCTTCTCCTCCGCGGGACGCCAGATCTTGAGCCGGGTTCCAGGCGGCGGCTCCCCGAGCGCGATCTCCCCCTCCACCTCCAGCCCGTCGCTGAGCAGCGTCTCCGCGTCGATGACCGCCACCGGATCCGCCCCCACGGTGCTGGTGATGACGCAGATCTCCGCCTCGGGCACGATCCGGCGGATGGTCTTCAGCCGCCCGGCGGACACCCCCGTCCCGCAGATGAACAGCTTTCGTATGCCGTCGAGCACCTCCCCCCGATCGCGCAGGTGCCGGGCCAACGCGGCGAACCAGCCGGGCGTTCCGCTGGCGGTGGTCACCCCCTCAGCGCGGATCTGCGCCGCGATGACCGCCGGCTCGAAGGTCTCCAGGCGCAGCAGGTTGGCGGAGGGGAGCACGCAGGTCGCGCCCACCCCGAGCGAGAAGGGCAGGAACAGCGGCAGCGTGGGCATGTCCACGTCGTCGGGTCGCAGCCCGAGCGCGCCCGCGAGCAGGTCCATGCGAGCGTCGAGGTGATCGTGCCCCAGCGCCTCAGCGCCCCGGACCTGCCCCGGGGACAGCGTGAGCAGGGCGAGACCGTCCACCGCCGCGGGCGGCGTGGGCGCTCCGTCCAGAGTGTCCAGCGACTGATTGGGCAGCGGGCAGACGCCGCCAGTGCAGAGGTAGAGCCCGAGCCCACGCAGCTCGGGGTAGCGCAGGCGCAGGAGGTGCTGGCGCGCCTGGCCGACCACACCCTTGAGCTTCAGCAGCTCCAGCGTCTCCCCCAGCGGGCCGGGCGGCGAGGCGAGGTCCATCAAGACGGGGGTGCCGCCCACCCGAAGCACCCCCATCAGCGCCAGGTAGAGGGGGATGCCCAGGGAGGAGGTCATCAGGAAGCGATCCCCCTCTCCCACCCCCGAGGCCACGAGGCCGCCCGCGATTCGGGCGGTGCGCGCCTCAAGCTCCGCGAAGGTGATGCGCCCCCCGCCGGGCTCGACGAGCGCTGCCCGATCCCCACAGGTCGCCGCGAGGCGTCCGATGCGGTTCATGATGTTCCCCGGCGGTCCCATCACGGTCGTGGGCACTTTTGTGTGCGCGTTCATGAGCACCCTCACAGACCGAGCATCTCACGAGCACGCTTGTGAACCCAGGGGAATCACGAGATCGCGCCGCCTCGCCGGGCAACAAATCCAAAAAGAAATGATGCGACAGGCCTTGTCCATTGACATCACAGTTTTAGAATGATTCTAAAGTGAATTCTGGAGCTGAGAAATGTCGGGCAAGCTGATCGAGACAGACGTCGCCATCCTTGGAGCCGGCACCGCCGGCCTCACCGCGCGGAGGGCCGCCGAGAAGGCTGGCGCCCGCGCCGTGATGATCGACCCGGGGCCCTACGGCACCACCTGCGCCCGGGTGGGCTGTATGCCCTCCAAGCTCCTCATCGCCGCCGCCGAGGCCGCCCACGAGATGAAGCACGCCGGCATCTTCGGGGTCCACGCGGAGGGCGTCCGGATCGACGGCGTCGCCGTCATGGAGCGGGTGCGCCGCGAGCGGGATCGCTTCGTGGGCTTCGTGCTGCGCGCCACCGACGAGCACATGAGCGAGGGCCGCCTCATCCAGGGCCGCGGCCGCTTCCTCGACGCCAACACCGTCGAGGTCACCGACAACGACGGCGGGGTCTCTCAGGTGCGCGCGAAGTCCTTCGTGGTCGCCACCGGCTCCAGCCCCTTCATCCCCCCGCCCTTCCGCGGGCTCGGCGACAAGCTGCTGCTCAACGACGACGTCTTCGAGTGGACGGACCTCCCCGAGAGCCTCCTGGTCGTCGGCACCGGCGTCATCGGCATGGAGCTGGGTCAGGCTCTGCATCGCCTCGGCGTGCGGGTCACCATCGTGGGCGTGGGCGGCCGCGTGGGGCCCTTCGACGATCCCAAGGTCCGCGCGGAGGCCGCCCGGGTCTTCAAGTCCGAGCTGGACATCCACCCCAGCTACACCCTGCACGCGATCGAGCGCACCGACGAGGGCGTGCGCATGCGCTTCACCGACAGCGACGGCGTGGAGCGGGACGAGACCTGGAGCGGCGCGCTGATGGCCGCCGGGCGTCGCCCCAACCTGCGCGGGCTGGATCTCGAGAGCGCGGGCGTGGCGCTCAACGAGCGCGGCCGCCCCGACTTCGATCCCCGCACCTGTCAGCTCGGCGAGGCCAACGTCTTCATGGCCGGCGACGTCTCCGACTTCATCCCCCTGCTGCACGAGGCCGCCGACGAAGGACACATCGCCGGCGCCAACGCCGCGCGCTGGCCGGGCGAGGTCCTCGCGGGCCACCGCCGCGCCGGCCTGGGCGTGGTCTTCTCCGATCCCCAGATGGCCACGGCGGGGCTGCGCTTCGCCGAGCTGCCCGGCGGCTGCTGGAACGCTGGCGAGGTGGACTACGGCGACCAGGGGCGGGCCCGGGTGATGAACAAGAACAAGGGCATCGTCCGCATCTACGGCAGCCGCCGCGACGGCGTGCTCCTGGGCGCGGAGCTGTTCGGTCCCCGGGTCGAGCACACCGCCCACCTGCTGGCCTGGGCCATCCAGCAGCGCATGACCGTCGACGAGGCGCTGCAGATGCCCTTCTACCACCCCGTCGTGGAGGAGGGCATCCGCACCGCGCTGCGCGATCTCCAGCACAACCTGCAGTTCGCCCCGGCGATGGGCAACGAGTGCGAAGAGGACGGCCCGGGGACCTGATCCCGGGCTACCCCGAGGGGGGCTCTCAGATCCCCCAGAGGCCCACGACCGCGCCCTGCGGATCGCGGATCGTGGCCATCCGCCCCAGGCCGGGGGTGGTGGCGGGGCCGTGCAGCACCTCGGCGCCCAGAGTCTTCGCCAGCGCGACCCTGGCGTCGATGTCCTCCACCTTGACGTAGCCCAGCCAGTGGCTCCGGGTTTCAGGCATCGGCGCGGGCAGCATACCCGCCAGCGGCTCCTCTCCCTTGGTGAAGGTGGTGTAGTCGCCGATGCCCGGCATGACCCCGCGCGCCGCGTCCCAGTCCAGCAGCGCGGCGTAGAACGCCCCGACGGCGTCCACATCCTGTGACACCAGCTCAAACCAGCCGTAACGCCCCGCGTCGCTGCTCTCGTATTGCGTGGGTGTCTGCTCGAAGGTCATCAAAGTCACCCAGGCCCCCGCGGGGTCCGTGATGATGCTGAAGCGCCCCAGCCCCGGGAGCTCGACGGCCGGCTGACAGACCTCACCGCCGAGCCCCGCCACCCGCGCCAGCGCGGCGTCGATGTCAGCCACGGCGATGTAGGGCATCCAGTGAGCGGGCAGCCCGGCGGCGGCGTCCATCGCCATGAGCCCGCCGATCCCCACCCCGCCCGCGTCGATGCCGGGGTAGGTGAAGCCGCCCGAGGAGCGCTCGGGGAAGCTCCAGCCCACGACCGCCTCGTAGAAGGCGCGCGAGCCTTCGGGATCGGTGGTCATCAGGTCGCATCGAGCGAAGCGAGCGCAGGGAAGGGGCAAGGGAGGGCTGTCGGCTGACATGGTCGGAATCCTCGGGTTTGGAGACAGGAATATCCTGAACATGCGATCAGTCTTCCCTCTCCTCGTCCGCTGATGACAGGGACTGACAGCAGCCCACAGGTTAAGCTGCGGGTCCATGAACCCCATTTCACTCGGTCCCTACACCATCACCGGGCTGCTGGGCAGAGGCGGAATGGGCTCCGTCTACCGGGCGACCCACGTCAAGCAGAAGATCCCGGTCGCCATCAAGGTCCTGACGGCCAAGTTCGCCGCGGACGATGAGTACCTCGACGCCTTCCGAAACGAGGTCGGCGCGGTGGCCGGTCTGGACCACCCCAACATCGTCACCGTCTTCGACTACGGACAGATCGGTGCGGACACGGCGGGCCAGTCCGGGGGCCTGATGGTCACCGGCTGCCCCTACCTCGCCATGGAGGTCGTCGAGGGCGGCCTCTACCAGTGGCGGGGCCGCCTGGAGTGGCCGCAGATCCGCAGCATCGTGATGCCGCTCCTGGACGCGCTCGCCCACGCACACGCCCGGGGGGTGATCCACCGCGACCTCAAGCCCGGCAACGTGCTGGTGTTGCCGGACCTCTCGCGGGTGGCGCTGACGGACTTCGGGCTCGCCCAGGCGCACGACAGCAAGGGCGCCGGCTCCGAGGGCTCGGTCATGGGCACCCCGGCCTACATGGCCCCCGAGCAGCTCCGCGGGCGCTGGCGGGATCAGGGCCCCTGGACCGACCTCTACAGCTTCGGCTGCCTCGTCTGGACGCTGGTCGCCGGGGAGGCCCCGTACGGCCGCGACAACATCGAGGAGGTCGTGCGCGCCCAGCTCCTGGAGCCGGTGCCGCCGCTGGACGCCAAGATGGAGGTGCCCGAGGGCCTGGAGGGCTGGTTCCAGCGGCTGATGCACAAGGATCCCAACCGGCGCTTCCGCTGGGCGGCAGACGCGGCCTGGGCCCTGCACGCCCTCGAGCGCACCGGCGAGACGGGCGCCCAGGACATCCCCGCCCACAACATCGACGATCTGCTCGATGGCGAGGGCGTCATCGACGACCTCATCGACGACGACAGCATCGACGATGACCTGCTGGACGACGAGCTCCTCACGGACCCCTCCGTGACCGACCTGGGCTTCGATCTGAACGCCGACGCCCTGAACGCCAACCTCGTACTCGCCAGCGCCATCGAGCACCGCGGACCCGGCATCCCCCGGCACTGGCAGCGCCCCCGCGAGCGCCCGCCCATCCGCCTGCAGGGCGTGGGCCTCGGCCTCTACGGGCTGCGCCTCATCCCCATGGTCGATCGCGAGAGCGAGCGGGATCGGCTGTGGCTGGCGCTGGCCCAGGCCGTCACCCAGAAGCGCCCGCACGTCCTCCAGATCCGCGGGCCGGCGGGCTGCGGCAAGACCCGCATCGCCCAGTGGCTGCGAGAGCGCGCCCACGAGCTGGGCGTGGCGACCTCGCTGGAGGTGTCCCACAGCCTGACCCCCAAGCCCAAAGACGGGCTCGGGCCCATGATGATCCGCTTCCTGGGTTGCACGGGCATGACCCAGCACGAGACCCTCGATCGGGTGCGAACCATGCTGGGCGGCGATCAAGCCCCGCGCGGGGCCGCCGACGCGCTTGTCGCGGCCATGTTCCCCGAGCACTACAGCCGCTTCGAGAGCGATCAGCAGCGCTACACGGTGATCCGCCGCATCCTGGAGCAGGCCGGCCGCGCCAAGCCGATCATCCTCACCATCGACGACGCCCACCTCGGCAAGGACGCGCTGGAGTTCGCCGCGCACCTGCTCGGCCCCACCGGCGCGGGCCCGCTGCCCATCCTGATCGTGGCCGTTCTTCGTGAGGAGGCCCTCGCCGAGCGCCAGGAGGAGCGGGACGTCCTGGAGCGCATGCTGCTGCTCCCCGACGCCCAGCGCATGAAGGTGAGCCACCTCCGCCAGGAGCACCGCGCGGAGCTGATCCGCGAGATCCTCGGGCTGGAGCCCGCGCTGGCGGCCCGGGTCGAGGCCCGCACGGCGGGCAACCCGCTGTTCGCGGTGCAGCTCGTGGGCGACTGGGCGGTCCGCGGCCTGCTCGACCCCACGGACCACGGCTTCGAGCTGGTGCACGGCGCCAAGGTCGATCTCCCCGACGAGCTGCACGACGTGTGGCTGGCGCGGGTGGAGCGCACGCTGCAGGGCCGCCCGGCGTCCGATGGCATCGCGCTGGAGCTGGCCGCCGTGCTGGGGCACAAGGTCGACACCTCCGAGTGGTACCAGGCCTGCGCCCTGACCGGCACCGAGCCCTCCCGGGATCTCGTTCGGCTGCTGCTGGCCCAGCGCCTCGCCCGCACCGGACACGGCGGCAGCCGCGCCCACTGGGACTTCGCCCACGGCATGCTGCGCGAGTCCATCCAGCGCCGCGCCAAGGACGCCGGTCGCCTCCAGGGACATCACCGGCTGGCGGCCCGGATGCTGGCTGAGCGCCCCTCGAAGCTGCACCACAACGACGAGCGCCGCGCCCGACACCTCGTCGCCGCCGGTGACGCGGACGCCGCGCTGGCGCCGCTGCTGGACGCCGCCCGGATGCGCGCGCTCTACGGCCACTACGACAAGGCCAACAAGCTCCTGGATCGTCGGCGCATGGTGCTCACGGACCTCGCGCTGCCCCCCAGCGACGAGCGCTGGGGCCGGAACCTGCTCTTGCGCGCCACCATCGCCGAGGAGCGCGAGGCCTTCGCCACCATGGAGGTGCCCTGCCGGGGCGCCGAGGCGATCTCCCGCGCCCACGGCCACGACGCGGTGCTCGCCGGGGCGCTCCGAATGCGCGCCCGCGCCGCACGCGCGCTGGGCCAGCCCAAGGAGGCGTGGCCGCTGCTGGAGGAGGGCCTCACCTACGCCGAGGACAGCCGGGACATCGAGCAGGTCGCCTGGTGCCGCCGGGACCTGGCGGTGCTGCACCTGGATCGCGGTGAGGTCGCCGACGCGGTGGAGCTGTTCCGCAACGCCACCATGGGCTTCACCGAATCCGACAACCCCGAGGGCGTGGGCGCCTGCCACTTCGGCCTCGCCCGCTGCGCCCGCCAGGAGCTGGATCCCGATCGCGCGATCATCCACCTCCGCGCCGCCAAGGAGGCCTTCAACCAGGCAGGCTACCGCCGGGGCCTCGCCGACTGTGAGGCCCTGCGAGCGGAGCTGGCCCGCCTCCGCGGCGACACCGACGCTGCCGAGACCGGCGTCCGGGAGGCCATCCGGCGCTACAAGGAGCTGGGGCTCGCCCCGCTCACTCCCCAGGCGACCCTGGCGTGGCTGCTGATGGCCAAGGGGCGCTACGCAGACGCCAAGCAGATCCTCTCGGAGCACCTGAGCCGCGCCCTCTCCGACGACCGGCTCGGCGACGCCACCCCCCTGCACGCCCTGATGCTCCCCTGCCTCGCCCACGAGCAGGAGTGGCGGGGCTTCGGGCATCACCTGCGCCGGGTGGAGGGGCTGCTACACCGCACCGAGCGGGTGGACCCGGACATCGCCGAGGCGCTGGAGCGCGCGGGGAACCTGGCGTCGGAGGGCGCCCAGCCCAAGCGGGCCAAGGCCTGCCTGGATCTGGCGCTGGCCCAGTGGATCACCATGGAGCGAGATGACGAGACCATCCGGGTGGACGACGCCGTCCGGAAGCTCGCCCGACAGCTGCCCAGGTGAGGCCGGGGAAGGGCTTGTAGAACCGCAAGGAGGATGACGTGGATGTGAACGTTGAGCTGCTGTACGACCTGGTGAATGAGGCGGTGACGGAGGCGCTGGAGGCGCAGGCGGGGGGCGGGGAGATCCGCATCTCCAACCGGCTCTCCGAGGGGGAGGTGATCTTCCGGGATCCCAGCGGGAAGGACGTCAAGGTGATGCCGGCGCGGACCTTCTTCAAGAAGGTGACGTCGGTGCGGGAGAAGCTGCGGGTGATGGAGCAGCGGATCAACAATCACCCGGGGCTGACGGACAAGGACAAGGTGGAGCTTCAGGTGTACCTGACGCGGTGCTACGGGAGCCTGACGACCTTCAACTTCCTGTTTCGGGAGGCGAAGGAGGGGTTCAAGGGCAGCAGCGGCTGAGGGTGAGTCTCCATCACTGAACACAAACGATAATGACGGGTTCGAGCGGGGTGGGAGGCGGCGGTCTTCGGCGAGTAGGGCACGGGGGCTCCCCTCCGTGAGTACAGCGCAGCACACCAACTGCGAAGAGGATCCTTTGAGGATCGTGACGTGGTCTCACTGAGCCCCCACCCTCCACCCAACCGCGCCGCATGGCGCGCGCCAACATCGAAGGCGTACCTCTGCGGAACGCGACGTCCCAGCGCCCCACACTAGAGGGTGTTGCGACGTCAGATGCCTCGCCGCAAGGCGTATCGGCTCGCCCTTCAGCGCTCCTTCGTCGCTGTCTCTGAAGTTCTCTCCCTGTCTCCTGGCCCCTTGCGGGGCGAGGGGGA